>OBWV01000019.1_pt1 | contig 205505 bp, 172 predicted proteins | sample 1495351 | NCBI WGS metagenome assembly OBWV01 (sample SAMEA2580122, study PRJEB22360) | human gut metagenome | biome: human gut; feature: human-associated habitat; material: faeces | place: Denmark | collected 2008/2010 | reverse complement strand
GCGGGAAAAGTCCTTGTATTGTGGGGCGTGGTGCGAACGTGGAGATTGCGGCTCGTCGTACGGCTTGGGGAAAGTTTATCAATGCCGGGCAGACGTGTGTTGCCCCCGATTACGTGTTTGTGCATGAAGATCAACGGGCAGAGTTTGTGGAGGCCATAAGACTGGCCGTGAAACGATTTTATGGGGATCGCCCGTATGAAAGTCCCGATTATCCGCGGATTGTTCACTGGGAGGGAACAGAAAGATTAGCGCACTTGATGCATTCTTCCGGACAGGTGGTTATCGGGGGTGAGGTGAACGTGGAGGAAAAGTATATTGCTCCTACGGTACTGATTGACGTGGACCCGAATAGTCCGATTATGCGGGAAGAAATATTTGGTCCCATTCTGCCCGTGCTGACCTACCGGGAGATAGATGACGTGATTCGTTTCGTGAATAAACGGGAGAAACCCTTGGCCCTGTATTATTTCGGACCCGAGCGAGAGGCTCGTGAAGTGTTAAACCGGACCTCTTCGGGAGGGGCTTGTGTGAACGACACGATCGTGCATCTGGCAAATCCCCGTTTGCCTTTCGGGGGCGTGGGAATGAGTGGCATCGGAAAGTATCACGGGAAAGCGAGTTTTGAACTTTTCAGTAATTTGCGTTCCGTGGTAAAATCTTTCACATTTTTTGATAACCATTTCCGTTATCCCCCGTATAAACACTTGAATTTATTGAAAAAATTCATGTAATGTCTGGTGAGTTTATTATATTTGTTGGAAACTTTAAAACAATGAAGACTATGAAAAAGTACATTTGCACAGTATGTAGTTATATTTATGATCCTGCAGTAGGAGATCCGGATGGTGGAATCGCACCTGGAACCGCATTTGAAGATATTCCGGAAGATTGGGTTTGCCCGCTTTGTGGCGTCGGTAAAGAGGATTTCGAACCGGTAGAGGAGTAAAGAAAGTTAAAAGATAAAAACTAAAAGATAAAAGTTGAAAGCTGTAAAAGTTCCATTTTTATCTTTTAGTTTTTAACTTTTATCTTAATAAAAATAGAGGCGAATCTCACGATTCGCCTCTATTTTTATTAGTGTGCCCATTCGGCAAAGAAGTCATTTCCCTTGTCATCCACGATGATGAATGCGGGGAAGTTTTCCACCCGTATTTTACGGATAGCTTCCATTCCCAATTCTTCAAAGGCAACGATTTCTACTGATTTAATACTTTCTTTGGCCAAGATCGCTGCCGGTCCGCCGATAGATCCCAAGTAGAATCCACCGTGTTTCTTACAAGCATCTGTAACAGTTTGAGAGCGGTTACCCTTGGCAACCATGATCATAGAACCACCGTGATCTTGGAAAAGGTCAACATAGGGATCCATACGTCCTGCCGTGGTAGGTCCGAAGCTTCCGGAGGCCATTCCTTTCGGGGTTTTAGCCGGTCCTGCGTAGTAAATCGGATGATTCTTAAAATATTCCGGCATGGGCTTGCCTTCATCCAGCATGGCTTTGATGCGGGCATGTGCGATATCGCGAGCAACGATAAGTGTTCCGGACAAGTTCAGACGGGTTTTAACCGGATATTTTCTTAGTTCTTTCAATACTTCTTCCATCGGTTGGTCGAGGTCAATGTTTACGGCGGGGGCTAATGCCGGGTTCTCTGCCGGTAAGAAACGAGCCGGGTTCTTTTCCAGTTGTTCCAGAAAGATACCGTCTTCCGTGATTTTAGCCTTGATGTTCCGGTCGGCACTACAACTTACACCGATACCCACGGGGCAGGATGCCGCGTGACGAGGCATACGGATGACCCGCACGTCGTGTACCCAGTATTTACCACCAAATTGGGCCCCGATGCCCATGTCTTGGCAGATTTTCTGAATTTTGGCTTCCCATTCCAGATCACGGAATGCCTGACCGCCATCATTTCCTTCGGTCGGAAGATTGTCATAATACCCCGCGGAAGCTTTCTTCACGGTTGTTAAGCAAGCTTCGGCAGAGGTTCCGCCAATGACTACTGCCAGATGGTAGGGTGGACAGGCTGATGTTCCCAAGTCTTTCACTTTGTCCTTGATGAACTTGGTCAGTGCTTCCTCGGTCAACAAGGCTTTGGTCTGTTGGTACAGGAACGTCTTGTTTGCAGAACCACCGCCTTTGGTGATGAACAGGAACTCGTATTTATTTCCTTGAGTGGCATACAGGTCGATTTGGGCCGGTAGGTTCGTACCGCTGTTTTTCTCATCGAACATGGTGTAGGGAACTACTTGAGAATAACGCAGGTTACGATCCCGATAGGTTTCGAATACTCCTTTGCTGATGGCTTCCGCGTCATTGCCGTCAGTCCACACGTTTTCGCCTTTCTTACCGATAGCGATGGCTGTACCCGTGTCCTGACAGGTGGGAAGTTCGCCTTCAGCGGAAACCACTTGGTTCATCAACATGGTATGGGCCACGAATTTATCATTGTCGCTGGCTTCTGGATCTTTCAGTATATTAGCTAATTTCTGCAAGTGAGAGGCACGCAGGTAAAAAGAAACATCTGCATAGGCTTCACGGGCGAGTAATTCAAGCCCTTCTTTTTGGATTTTCAATATTTTACGTCCTTCAACTTCAATCGTTTTCACGTAGTCTTTTGTCAGTAAGCGATATTCCGTACTATCTTTTTGAATCGGAAATGGTTCTTGATACTTGAATTCTGCCATAATTCTATCTTGTTTTAGTGTTGTAAATATTTTTATTCCTATAACGGAAAAATTTCTTTAATATGTCGCAACGAAATTAGAATTAATAAATGAGAAGTCCAATAAAAAAGCCGGACAAATTTGGTCCGGCTTTTATAGATATTAGACTAATGATTAGTCTTTGAATAACTTGTCAATAGTCATGATTTGGTAATCGTAGAATGCGCGGGTAGCGGCATTTCCGGTTCCCCGTTTTTCTTTGTAAAGAGCTTGTACTTTCTTCAACAATGATAACATGGCAGGACGTCCTACTGATGCTGGAAGTGTGGCAGCTTTCATGGTCAAACGGAAGTAGTCGTATTCTCCCAAGTTGCATTCTGCATGGCTACACAGCTTATGCTGGCTATTCACGCTGTTTTCCAAGCTAGCTAAAGCTTGCGCCGGATCAATAGAGGCAAAACCTCTTTTTGGAGCTGATGCGGAGGCTGCAGCTTGAAGACCGCTCATTTGGCTGGCAATCGTTACCAAGGCGGTTTGTAGGTTCATTTCCTCGTGTGAAAGTGAACGGGACGCGATGGTCGGAGCCATAAGTAACTTGTAAGCGTCATTCACGTATACATCAAGCTTGTAAGCGTCCTTCTGACCGGAACGTTCTCCTTCATATACACTACCAAGAGAACCTGCGCTGAAGATTTTACCTACCACGGCGTATTGCAGTTGGTCGTACATGTTCGGGTCTAATTCCAATTTTTCTCTCAGGTCTTTCGTGATCAACCATTTTGGACAAGTGGTTACTTCGTTTACTAACCATTTGATTGCTTCTTGCTGTTTGGCTTTCGGGATGTATTTTTTAGCTACACCACCTTTGCCGTCTTGTACCAAGTCCGTGAATTCAACACCACCGGGGTAAGCCAACACGTGGCTAAGCATTCTTTGGTACTGGCTCAAGATTCCATTGTAGTACATTTTTATGTCTTTATACGAGGCTCCCGGTTTGCTGCACCATTGTTCCAAGTTGTTCATGATGATCTTGAGGTTCTTGATACAAAGTGAATTGGCTTTCACGTGATCATCTCCTAAATCTTCTGTTTGGTCTGTCGGGTCGAGAGTTTGCGGGAATTGCTGTGCCCCGAAACGATACATCGGATCGTCAGATTTTTCTTCGATCCAGCTATTTAATGTTGCGACTTCGGCTTCCGGGGTATTAGCGTTCGGGATAATCCGGTAACCCCAGTTGATAGCGTAAATGTCGTATACTCCTAGCACGGGCGGAACGAGGTTTACACCGCGTTCGTAGTCTCCGGGTTGAGCCACGTAGTTATTACGGGCATAGTCCATGATACTCGGGGTGGTTCCGTATTTTTTCGTGAATGACGGGCTGCGTAATGAGTCCACGGGGAAAGAGTAACTTGCACCCATGTTGTGCATCAGACCTAACGTGTGTCCGATTTCGTGTGATGCCACGTAGCGTAAAGATTCGTTCATCACGTCGTCACTAAATACTTCCGTACGAACGCGAGGATCAACGGCTCCCGTCTGAACGAACCGCCAGTCGTGTACAAGAGAAATCACGTTGTGATACCAGATCACGTCAGCCACGAGAATCTCACCGCTACGAGGATCCACGTAACTCGGTCCCATGGCGTTAGCGGTAGGGGTTACGGCATAACGTACACAGTTGTAACGAATATCGTCCGGGTCAAAGTTAGGATCATCGGTCGGGTAGTCTTTGGCGATGATTGCGTTTTTGAAACCGGCTTTCTCGAAAGCGATGTTCCAATCTTCAATACCTTGTTTAACAGCACCTCTCCATTTTTCAGGGAATGCGTTATCCACGTAGAACACGATCGGTTTTACCGGCTCCACGAGTTCTCCGCGCAAGTAAGCGGCCATATCTTTGGGCTCGATTCTCCAACGGTGGATGAATTCGAAATCTTCCACGCGGTCTTTATCGCTCGTGTAGAAGTTCCGGGGAGTACTGAAATAACCGACACGTCTGTCTTTGTAACGCATGGGCATGGGATCTTTGTCCAGTTCGACAACAGAACGACGAACAACAAGGGTAAGAGGACCGTTTTGTCCGTTATAGTTCATTTGAGAGGAAATTTCCATGTTTCGAGGGAAGTTCTTTACCTCTTTCACGCGAGATGCGGATGGGTCGAACATGGCGCTCGGTTTTTTACCCGTCATCGGGCTGGAGCCCATCGGGGTAATACATTTTTCATCCCGTCCGAAGAATGCGGTCATGTCGATCAACAACGTGTCACCCTTGGTGGCTTTCACCTCGAAGGTCTTCATGATCGGGTCATTGAAGTTGCGTTTGAAAGACGGGGCGATAGGATCACCTTCTCTTAACACGTCCTCGCAAAGCACGGAGTGCATGTACACGTTCGTGGAATCCGTTGAGAAACGAACCATGAACGGGTCGTTAATCATCTGACCTGCCACGAAATCGGTCGGGGCGCTGGTTTCAGAAAGACGATTGGCAATCAAGTAGATCTTGTCCAAGTTACGAGCTTGGATGGCCCACATTAAGGTTCCTTTCGGGGTGTAGTAAGCATCAATAACTCCCGGCAGGTGTTTAGCTCCTTTCACTTGCTTGTCAAAAGCGGATTCTTTAGGAGCAGGAGGTGTTGCGGTCTGTTCGGTTTTTGCTTTTTTCTTCTTTTTCTTGAAAGGGAAAGCTTGTGCCGTGGACCCTGCAAGTAATGACAGGGCGACAACCGCGAGTAAAATTTTCCTCATAGTTCTCTTCGTTTAATCAATTAATTATATCTCGTTTATTAGATTTGTGTGCATACATTTATGTGCAACGTTTTCAACAGCGGGCGAAGGTATGTAAAAAAGAATCGAATTTATCTTACCGTTTTGTTAAAGTTTCATCCGAAAGACGATTATTATTGTACCTTTGCAAGCAATGAATCTTAAAAACAGATAAAATGAGTTCCGAAACCATATTTTTTATTATTGTTGTTTTCCTGTGCTTGGATTTCGTGTTGGAGAGAATATTGGAATCTTTGAATTCTAAACATATGTCTCCCGTGTTACCCGATAGTCTAAAGGGAATTTATGACGAGAAGGAGTATAGTCGTTTTCAATCCTACAAGCGGGAAAACGGACGGTTGGATAGCTGGAGTTCCGGAGTCGGGTTTGTTGTGATGATCGTGTTCCTCGTGGCAGGAGGTTTCGGGTGGTATAATAGTTGGGTGGTTTCTCTGACGGATAGTGTGGTCTGGCAGACTATCCTTTTCGTGGTGGGGCTTTCCGTGGCTTCTTCCGTGTTGGATATACCTTTTGATTATTACGCGACTTTCCGGATAGAGGAAAAGTATGGGTTTAATAAGACTACGAGGCGGGTCTACTGGCTGGATACGGTGAAAGAGTTGGTCCTTTCGTTGGTGTTGGGAGGGGTGTTGTTGGCGCTTGTGGTGTGGTTCTACACGTGGGCGGGGACTTATTTTTGGTTGTACGCTTGGGGTGCTGTTACCCTGTTTTCCGTGTTTATGGCCATGTTCTACTCGCAATTGATCGTGCCTTTGTTTAATAAGCAGACGCCTTTACAAGAAGGTTCGTTGAGGGATAAGATACAGGCTTTTGCGGGGAAAGTCGGGTTCAAATTGGATAATATATACGTGATTGACGGTTCGAAACGCTCCACGAAAGCAAATGCTTATTTCACGGGGCTGGGGCCTAAAAAGCGGGTAGTGTTGTATGACACGCTGATTGACGAGTTGACGGAAGAGGAAATTGTGGCCGTGCTGGCTCATGAGGTGGGACATTACAAGAAACGACACACGTTACGTTCTATGGCGGTTTCCGTGATACAGATGGGAGTGCTTTTCTGGTTGTTTTCCCTGTGCGTGAATAACGCGGCTTTGTCAGAGGCGCTGGGTGGGGACCGGGCATATTTCCAGTTGGGATTAATCGCTTTTGCCATATTGTATTCTCCCGTGAATTTGATTTTGGGAATCGGGATGAACGTGTGGTCCCGGAGTAACGAGTATGAAGCAGATGCTTTTGCGGCCCGGTATTACGAGGGTGATTACTTGGTATCCGGTTTGAAGAAAATATCGGTGAAGTCGTTAAGTAACTTGACGCCCCATCCTTTGTACGAGTATATCTATTATTCTCATCCGTCGTTATTGAAACGGATAGATGCTATAAAACGTATTCACGAATAAAAATATAAACGAATGAAAGCTATTATTATTACTATCGGGGACGAGATTCTGTTAGGACAGATTTTGGACACGAATTCACAATATATTTCGAGGCAGTTGACCCGTTTGGGGGCCGAGGTGGCGGATATATTGTCTATTGCCGATCAACGGGAGGAGATTTGGCAGTGGGTGGATTACGCAATGAAACAAGCGGAACTGATCATCGTGACTGGGGGATTGGGACCGACAAAGGATGACATGACGAAAAAGGTGCTGGCAGAATATTTCGATACTCGCTTGGTGATGAATGAAGAAGTGTTGAGATGGATCGAGAAGTTGCTGGAGAACGGGGGAATGAGAATGAACGAGGGAAATCGTAGTCAGGCTATCTTACCGGAATCGGCCAAAATTCTTTACAATCGGAAAGGAACGGCTTCTGGGATGTGGTTTGAACGGGACGGAAAGGTATTGGTGTCTTTGCCGGGTGTTCCTTTCGAGATGGAGGATTTGATGATCCAGAGCGTGATCCCGGAATTGCAGCGCTTGTATCCGCACTTGCATCTGGATTACAGGATGTTGAAAGTGTATGACATCCCGGAATCAGAGTTGGCTCTTTTGTTGGAGAAATGGGAAGAACATTTGCCGGAAGGGTTCAGCTTGGCTTACCTGCCGTCGCCGGGATTTGTGAAGTTGCGCCTGACGGCTAAGGGGGATCAGGTTTTTAACTTGGATGCCCGTTACGATAGCTTGAAAGAGACTCTTGAAGGACAGCATTACACGGAGGGGGAGAATGGAGGAACGGAACGGGAACTTGGGGAATTACTGATGTTGAAGGGAAAGACGATTGCCACGGCAGAGAGTTGCACGGGTGGAAATATCGCGGCTCAGCTCACGTCGATATCCGGTTCTTCCGCCTACTTTAGAGGGAGTGTGGTGGCGTATGCCAATGACGTGAAGGAACGGGTGCTGGGAGTTCGTCCTGAAAGTTTGGAACAATTCGGGGCAGTCAGTGAACCCGTGGTACGGCAGATGGCAGAAGGAGCCCGCCGTTTGATCGGGACGGATTATGCCGTTTCTACTTCCGGAATTGCCGGGCCGACTGGCGGTACGGCGGAGAAACCGGTGGGAACCGTGTGGATCGGGGTTGCCGGGCCGGAAAGAACGATTGCCCGCAAGTTCGTGTTCTCGTTTACCCGTGAAAGAAATATCGGTAAGGCCACGATGAAGGCGATTGAAATGGTTATCGAAGAAGTGCGTAACGGGGCAGTAAATAGATGAATTATTTATAAAGTGAATCCGTCGTGAATCATAGTAAAAAGGCGGGTCTCGGTAAACTTTTTTGTATTTCATGTTCCTATTTCGAAAATATAAATTACATTTGCACATCTCACTCAGAAAATAATACAACGTGTAGCGACGCTGAAGGTATTATAAAGCCTCCGGTGCGTGGCTATGCGTAGTGTTAAATTTTGGGTGAGATCTTAATTTACAGTCCGGAGGCTTTTATGTTTTGTATGTAATGTAAATAATACATATTGATATTGTTCGTAGGGTAACAATTTTAAAATTCTAATTTCACTAAAATAGCGGGGCCGTGACGGTTACCCGCTTTTCTTTTGTACTTGGCAGGAATTTTGTTATATTTGAGAAATAAATTTTTGCTATGAGAAAGTTTACATTGTTGCTGTTTTTCGTTGTTCTTTGGTCGTTTTCTTATGCTCAGATGGGTGGAGAACAATATTTTGTTGATATACATGGTGATTTGCGTTATGAATCTCGGGATAGATTTCAAGCATCACTTTCCACGAATATCTTCGGGGATAAGGTTTACAAGGATAATCGGGGAAACGAGGTGAAGTATTCGAAGGCAATGTGGGAGAAGGTGCCGGGGAAGGATAGACCTTATTTTGAAGATTTTTTGTTCTCTGAGCTGATACATAAATACCGGGCTCGGAGAAACGTGAAGGAGGTGTACGAGATTGATATTTTTGGAGATGCACGATATCGGAATAATCAGGGACAGTCCATGACATTAAGGCGAAATATCATGGGGGAGTTGGAATATTTCAGTAACGAGTTTCGAGCCACGTTAGGAAAAGATATTTTTGAAAATATAATATATAAGGATAACCGGGGAAATAAGGTGACCTATTCAAAAGAGTTTCTTGGCAAGATCCGAAGAGGAAGACATAGAGGAGACGGGAATGTTGAAGAGTTTTTGTTGTTAGGGTTGGCCAAAGATGTCGGGAAAAAGAAAAATTACACGGAAGAGTACACCGTGGATATATTCGGAAATATTGAATACAAGAATAGCGAGGGACGTCGAGTTTCGATAAAGAAAGATCTGTTTGATGACTTCGAGTACAAGGATAATCAGGGGGTAAGTCTTTCTATCCGGAAGGATATTTTTGATCATGTGCAGGTAAATGATGGCAGGGGAAACAAGGTGGATGCCGGGAGAGATATTTTTGGTGATCTCCAAGTGAAAGATAATAAAGGAAATAAATGGAGCGTGGAACGGGATATATTCGGGGATTTGAAGTTTCGTCATAATTATAAAGAGTGTGCCACCTTGAAGAAGAATATTTTTGACGAGAGAGAATATTCCGATAACAAAGGGAATAAAGTCAAGTATTCGAAGGAATCGTGGGATAAGATGATAAAGACATACGGAAATGACGAGAAGGTTTTTTCGATGTTGTTGAAAAAGTTTTTCGTGGAGTATCGTTAAGACCTTTTGTCATGCGATTGGGATTTTGGCATATACTATGGCGATGATTGTATTGTAGTCTGTCAATAAGGCAGGCGTGCGTGTTAGAGGTGTATTGATTTGCAATTTTTTTTTACGTTCTTGATTTTGGCTTTATGGGCATATTTATGTCGATAGTCGTGTTTTATTAACAAAAAGATGTTGTTTTTGGCATAATATTTGTTAATTATCTCCTTGTTTGAATTGGTATAAAGTTAATTAAAATTTTTAGTGTGATTTTTTCCTATGGGAGTGTAACATTTTTAAACGAAGTCCCGTATTTCGAGTGTTATTTAAGATCAACTTAGATATATAACAAGCAAACAATAGTTAACAAACAGATGATGAATATGAAAAAGACGTTTATTTTGTTATTTGTAGCGATTTTGCCATTATTGGCTAGCGCACAAAAAGAAGAAGTTAAGGTGACTGTGGTAGAAGAAGAGTCTACGGCTCCATGGCGTGGTTTTGTTACCAATGGATTTTGGGATAACTGGTTTATTTCAATAGGTGCCGGTGGACAAGTTTATTTTGGAGAGTATGATAGTAAGGATGATTTCGGGCGTCGGATTACCCCGACATTTGATTTTTCCGTGGGAAAATGGTTGATGCCGACATTAGGAGTTCGGGCTCAGGTTGGTGGTTTCACGTTAAAAGGTTTGACATCTGATCCTGCTAATATTTACGCTAAAGGTCCTTCTCGTGTAGACGGATATTACAAACAAAAATGGCAACAGTTTAACGTGCATGTTGATGGATTGCTGAATCTTTCCAATTGGATTGGTGGTTACCGTACGGATCGTTTCTACGAGGCAGTTCCGTTTGCCGGTTTTGGTATGATTCATGGTTGTTCTTCTGCGGATAACACGAAGTTTATGTTCGTGGCAGGTTTGATCAATAAAATGCGTTTATCTAACGCTTTTGACTTTAACATCGAAATCAAGGGTAGTTTGGTTCCCCAGTCATTTGACGGTGATACCGGCGGTAGCAAGGGTGAAGGTATTTTGGGCGTAACAGCCGGATTTACGTATAAATTCAACCAACGTAATTTTAGAAGAGAGAAACCGACAGAAATCATTTCTACCGGAGTTTCACCGGAAATGTTAAGTGCTGCAGAGGCTAAATTGGCAGAGCAAATTCGCCGGGCAGATCGTTTGCAGGATGAGTTGAATCAAGCTCGTAAGGCTCAACCGCAAGTTGTTAAAGAGGTAAAAGCTGCTCCATTGGCTATATTCTTTAATATCAACAAAGCAAACATTACCGCCAAGGAAATGATTAACTTGAAATACTACGCGGAGATTATCAAGAGCAATCCGAATCAAGTTTATAGAGTTACCGGATATGCAGACAAAGCAACAGGTACTCCTGCTTACAATCAGAAGTTAAGCGAGAAACGCGCTCAGAACGTGGCTGACGCTTTAGTGAAGAAATTTGGTGTTAAGGCCAGCCAATTGCAAGTAGTTGGTAAGGGTGGTGTTGACAATCTTTACGAGGGAGGAGTTCAATTGAGCCGCGTGGTTATCGTTGAATGATATGAAGACTACATAACTACTAACCATATATACATTTGAGGTCGGGATAAAGGGTGATACTTTTATCCCGGTCTTATTTTATTGCTCTTGCGGTTTTATATAACTTTTAGCTTTTCGCTTTCAGCTTTTCGCTTAATTAGTTGTATCTTTGCCCGTGAATAATTAAAAAACAGAGAAATGATAACAAAGAATAAGTTTGTAACCGTGAGTTACGAGTTGAGAACGGCAGCGGATGCAGAACCCATCGAGATAGCTGATGAGAAGACCCCCTTAGAGTTTATTTGCGGTCAAGGGCAAACATTGGAATATTTCGAGATGAACCTGTTGAACTTGAACACGGGGAATTCTTTTGATTTCCATATTCCGGCTGCTAACGCTTACGGTGAGGTGAACGAGGACATGATTGTAGAGTTACCTAAAGATATATTCGCAGAAGTTGAGGCGGAAGAGTTGATTCCCGGAAACGTGCTGCCAATGCAGGATAGTTTGGGGCGTCACCTGAACGGGACAATCGTTACCGTGGGTGACGATACGGTGACCATGGATTTCAATCACCCGATGGCCGGCAAAGATTTGTTTTTCAAGGGTAAGGTGTTGGCAGTAAGAGACGCTACAGATGAAGAACTGGAAAGCTTACATTCTCATAAATGTGGCGGCTGCCACGGTTGTGGATCTGATGGCGGTTGCGGTTCAGAACACTCTTGCGGTGACGGTTGCTGCCACTAATTAATTGAAAATGGAAAATTGAAAATGGAAAATTGGGATAATCAAGTCTTGATTTTCCATTTTTTATACAGACCAAAAGTTTAATCTACGTTGATCTTTGAATATTGAAGTGTTGTTTCCCTTCATTTTCAATTTTCAATTTTCAATTTTCAATTGTTATGAACACGATTGGTAAGTTATACACGTTAACCTCTTTCGGAGAGTCACATGGGGAGGCTCTGGGGGGAGTGATTGATGGGTGTCCAGCGGGACTTCCCTTGTCGGTGGACGAGATTCAGTATGAGCTGTACCGAAGGAGACCGGGACAGTCTTCCGTGACTACTTCAAGGACGGAAGAAGACCGGGTGGAAATTCTTTCGGGAGTATTCGAAGGGGTGACTACAGGTACACCTATTGGTTTTGTCGTGCGGAATAAGGATCAGCGGAGCCGGGATTATGACGAGATAAAAGATTTATTCCGTCCGTCTCATGCCGACTACACGATGCAGGCGAAATATGGTATTCGGGATTACCGGGGCGGGGGACGTTCGTCAGCCCGGGAACACGTGGTTCGTGTGGTGGGGGGAGCTGTGGCTCGTCAAGTTTTGAAAAGACTGGGCATTTCTGTTCATGGTTACACGTCTCAGGTGGGGCCGATCGTGTTGAATAAAACTTATTGCGAGCTAAATTTGGAGGAAACGGAGGCTAATGTGGTACGTTGTCCTGATTCGATGGTAGCGGGGGAAATGGAATTGTTTATCCGAAAAATGCAGGAGGAACAGGATAGTGTGGGAGGGGTCGTGAGTTGTGTTATCCGGGGAGTTCCCGTGGGTGTAGGAGAACCCGTGTTTGATCGTTTTCAGGCCCGGCTGGGATATTACATGATGGGAATTAATGCGGCGAAAGGTTTCGAGTATGGCGAGGGATTCCATGCTGCAAGTATGCGGGGGAGCGAGCATAATGATGCTTTCGTGCTGAGGAACGGGCAAACGAGGACCTTGACAAATCATGCCGGGGGAGTTTTGGGAGGAATCACTAGTGGAGAGGATATTTATTTCCGGGTTGCTTTTAAGCCCGTGGCAACGATCGGTCAGGAGCAACAAACTGTGAATCGTTTCGGGGAAGAGGTGACTTTCATAGCCCGGGGACGTCATGACCCATGCGTGGTGCCTCGTGCGGTTCCCGTGGTGGAGGCGATGGCTGCCATGCTGGTATTGGATATGATGCTGGAGGCCGGGAAAGTACCCTCTCGGGTATGAAAGAAGTAAATATTTTTTTGACAATAAGCTTGTTTAGGATGATATTCTTTATTAATTTTGTTGGAAATTAAATATCAGTGTTATGGCAAGTATTAGAAGATTGAAGAAAGATGTTGATTATTTGACTTTCGCGGTAATCGCCGATTGTATGAATTACAATTCTAGCGTGGGGAAGAGTGAGCCGGAAGTTGTTAACATCGTGAAAAAGATGGTTGAATATAGAAATGAAACGAGAAGTAAAATTTCTGCTCGTAAATCATTTAACGATAAGAAAGAAGCTAGATCTTATTATAAAGGAATATCTATCGATCTATTGAAAACAGTAGACGGAGAATTTACCCGTTTGAGCGAGTTGGTAAAACAGAACGCTTAAATGATGATTGCCCCCAAATGTTTGAGCTACCACGTTCTGTGGTAGCTCTTTTTGATGATGAACGACGAGATTGTATTACCGGGAATCGGCAAGGTGAAGGTGAGACGGGGAAAGAATATCCGTTTCCTCTCGGTGCGAATGGCACCGGGTAGAGGCGTGTGGGTAAACGTTCCCTTCGGGGTAAGTGGACGGCAGGTAGAGGAATTCGTGCATACACAACGGGACTGGATAGAACAGAATTTGGCGAAGATCAAAGTCTACGAGAAAGACACGGGGGTGGGGTTAGGCATGGATTCCGAGGTGAAGACGAAGTTCCACGTGCTGAAAGTGCTTGCCTGTGACGAACTTCGTCCATACTATAAGATCGAGGGAAAAGAAATCCACCTGTATATTCCCCGTGGTACGGCATACTCGAAAATTGCTCCCTACGTGGAAAATTTCTTGGTAGAGATTTATCGCATGGAGAGCAAGCGTTACTTGCCGGGACGGGTGAGGGAACTGGCAACGCGGTTCGGTTTCCGTTACCGGGCATTGTCTTTTCGGAATAATATATCGAACTGGGGGAGTTGTTCGGCGGATGATAATATCAGCTTGAATGTGAAATTGATGAAATTGCCGGATGAGATTATTGATTACGTGATTCTGCACGAGTTATGTCATACGGTTGAAAAGAATCATTCCAGTAATTTTTGGGCGTTGATGGAAAAAGTGTGTCCCGGGTGTATGCAATTGCGTCGTAGGTTACGTCAGTATAATACCAGAGTTTGAACGGTATTCTTTCTTCACGGCTTGCTAGCCAGAACGTGAGAATGAACACGATTCCCAACATAGATAATAGCATTTCGACTCTTTTCATGATGCAAGTTTTAATATACGTTTTATGCTGAAATGTGGCCAAATGTTACGTTCTCGGGCGTTTTTTATTGATATATTTGTAAATGTTGGGAAAAGAGGAATCCAGCTTGAGTTTTATTCGTTATATTTGGTAGTTATTTCTTAAATAAGTGAAGACAATGGAAGGACAATATTGTTATCAATACCCTCGTCCGGCAGTGACCACGGATTGCGTGATCTTCGGGTTTGATGGGGAGATATTGAAGGTGTTATTGGTGGAACGGGGCGGAGAACCCTATAAAGGTTGCTGGGCATTTCCGGGTGGGTTCCTGAATATGGACGAGACGACGGATGAATGTGCCGTGCGGGAATTGGAGGAAGAAACGGGCTTGAGAGATGTGTTTGTAGAGCAATTACAGGTTTTTTCCGGCGTGGACCGAGATCCCCGGGGACGGACAATTACGGTGGCTTATTATGCTTTGGTGAATCCCGTGGGGATAAAAGTGGCCGGATATGACGATGCGGCAGATGCTCGATGGTTCACCTTGTCGGATATGCCTTCTCTGGCTTTTGATCATGAACACGTGTTGCTGGTGGCATTACATCGTTTGGCATTGAAAGTTTATTTACAATTGAACGGGATCGAGGAACTAGATGAACATTTCAAGGGATTTGACTTGAAACGTTTGCAGGATCTGATTCCTGATAAATTATAGGATACATGGATAGATTGGAAATCGTTGAGGCGGATATTACCACGTTGGACGTGGATGCAATCGTGAATGCGGCGAATACTTCCTTGCTGGGAGGTGGAGGTGTTGACGGAGCAATTCACCGGGCTGCTGGCAAAGAGTTGTTGGCGGAATGCCGGACGTTGCACGGATGCCGGACCGGGGAGGCGAAAATTACAAAAGGGTATAATCTGAAAGCTCGTCACGTGATTCACACGGTAGGACCGGTTTATTCTAACGGGCGACAGGGGGAACCGGAGTTGCTGGCGGCATGTTATCGGAATAGTCTTGCCTTGGCCGTGGAAAACGGTTTGAAAACCATCGCTTTTCCTCTGATCAGTACGGGTGTGTATGGTTATCCGTTGGAGGAGGCAACCCCGATTGCTTTGCGTGAGATCAAGGCCTTCTTGGAGACACATCCGAATTTTGAGCGGGTGATTGTTGCTTGTTTTAGTCGTAAAGCTTATGATTTGTATATGCAATTGACAATGGAATAATGACAATAATTTGTAACTTTTAAGCCTGTTGACCTTAACAAAACGAATGTTTGTTGGGAAATTAATTTATAAACAGTAATTTTGTCTGGAAGATTTATAAAAAACAGATATTATGCAAGAGATAGTAAAAGAGATACGTGACGTTTTGTCGGAAGTGAAATATCCCGGCACTTCGAAGAGTATCGTTGCGCTGGATATGGTGCAGAATATAAAGGCTGAGGACGGTAAGGTGGATTTCCGCTTGGTATTCCAAAAGTCCAATGACCCGTTCGTGGGAGCGGTGAGAAAGAAATGTGAATCTCTGTTGAAAGAGAAATTAGGATATACAACTGTGGAGATTGAAACCGTGTTCGTACATGACTTGGAGAAACCTTTGGTCTTGGAGAAGGTGAAACATATTGTTGCCGTGTCTTCAGGTAAAGGGGGAGTCGGTAAATCAACGGTAGCTTCAAACTTGGCGGTAGCTTTGGCTAAATTGGGGTATAAAGTCGGGTTGGTGGATGCTGATATTTATGGACCTTCCATGCCGAAAATGTTCGGGTGTGAGGATGCCAGTCCTTATATGGTAGAAGTAGGAGGTAAGGAGTTGATCGAGCCGGTAGTGAAATACGGGGTGAAGTTGTTGTCGATCGGTTTCTTCGTGGACCCGGATTCTGCCACCGTATGGAGAGGACCGATGGCTTCCAATGCTTTAAAACAGATGGTAGAAGGCGGTTTCTGGGACGAACTGGACTTTATGCTGATTGACCTTCCTCCGGGAACAAGTGATATTCACTTGACTTTGGTACAGACTGTTGCGCTGAGTGGTGCGATCGTGGTTAGTACACCGCAACAGGTGGCCTTGGCTGACGCCGTGAAGGGTATCAATATGTTTGAATCCCCGGGAATACAAGTTCCCGTGTTGGGATTGGTTGAGAATATGTCTTGGTTTACTCCTGCGGAATTGCCGAATAATAAATATTATATCTTCGGTAAAGAGGGTGCCAAAAAACTTGCTGACGAGAAGGGATTGCGTCTGCTGGGACAGATTCCAATCGTGCAGAGTATTATGGAAGGAGGCGAGAATGGTAGCCCGGTAGCCTTGGATGAAGATAGTGTCACTGGACAGGCATTTATAGAACTGGCTCGTAATGTAGCTCACGCTGTGGATGAAACAGGAGAGACCGCAAAACGGGTTCGGGTAACGAAATAATGGAGAAAGGGGCTTGAAAAAGCCCCTTTCAAACTCTTTTATACATCGCATTTATACAAATCACGGCAAACGTGATAAATTCTGCCACGGCTACCGCTAGCCAGATCCCTTTGATTCCTAACCATAATGGTAGGAGGAAGAAGCAAACCACAGGTAATATGAGTCCTCTTAACACAGTAAATATCGTTGCCAGTCGTGACTTTTCGATACTCATGTAATACCCGATAGCGGTGATGTTGATTCCGAAGAAAACATAGCATATCGAGAAAAAGGGAATCCCGAATACGGCATACTTCCATGCATTGTTTGTGTGGTCCGCAATGAACAGGGATACGATTTGTTCCCGTAGTAAAATCGTGAGGACTAAGAAAAACAAGCCTGTTGCAATTGTTGCTATCAATGCCAGCCGGAGTGCTTGTTGCGTACGTCCAAGTGCCGCACATCCGTGATTGAAACTGATAATGGGTTGTGCCGATTGGATGATGGCATTGAAAACCATAAATATGATCGGGAAAAAGTAGCACATGATGCTGAATGCTGCCACTCCGTCCGTACCGAGGTAACTCACGAACACATAGTTCCCGGTTAGCATCATCACACCGATGGCTACCTCCCCTAGGAATGCCGAGAAACCCAAACGAATGATATATCCGCTATTACGTAGTGTGAGTTGTATACTCTTTCGGCTGAATTTTAGTTTACCGAGACGAACACGAGGGGAATTACGTAATAAATAGGCAACCATGAGAATACATCCCACGATTTCACCGATACCGGTAGCCACGGCGGCACCCGTCAATCCCCATTTATACACGAATATAAATAGATAGTCGAGTACGATGTTGATTACCGTGGAGATTGTCATACACCACATGGCAATTTTTGGTCCGTCAATACGGGTGAAGAAAGTAAGCACGCAGAGAGCCGTCTGGAACATGGCAAAAGCGGCATAAGCGATCAGGTACTCTCGTGCCAATCCGATAATATCTTCGGGAGTTCCGAGGATTCGAGCCACAGATGTCGGGAAAGCCATGACAAGGATAGATACTAACGTCATGCCGATAAAAGAAACAAGCGTTGCTTGCGTGGCATTGATGTTAGCCACACGTTCTTTTCCCCGGGCTAGGTTGATCGATACCATGATTGCCCCGCCCATACCAAACATTAATCCCATTCCGGCAGCGAACACGAATAACGGGGCGGCAATATTTACCGCGGCTAAAGCGTCACTACCAATTCCACGACCGACGAAAACCCCGTCGGTGATCACGAATAAAGCCGAGAAAACCATACCCAGCAAGGTCGGGAATAGTTGTTTACAGAACAACTGTCCGACTTTCATTGAACCAAAATCTATACTGTCTCGTTGCATGTATATATAATTTTTTTAGCTCGGCAAAGGTAGGTCGAATAAAACGGAGAAAAATTAACCTATGATAATTACGGATTATTTTGTGTACTTTTGTCGTAAAATAATGAATAAAGGGAGATTTTAGAATGCTGAAAAGTGCAAGCGGAATGCAAATGTTCGGGGATATAGTTCGACGTAAACGCTATTTTTACGCCTTGTTAATGATTTTGCTAATGATTGGTGTAGCAGAATTGTTGATGGAAAGGGAAATTATCTTTCCGGAAATGGCAGCCTTGACAATCGGTATGTGGATCGTGGATAAACGGGTGTGGCAGGTGAGTCGGGTAAGTATGGTCGCTCTCATGATTTTAGGTGCTGTGGCAGGTGTGTGTATCGTATGTTATTCTCCTTTCCCCTTGCTTGTGAATCTGGCGTTTGCCTTTATTTTTGCCGCAATCTGCCTCACGTTATTTCGTGCAACTTTGGTACCGCAGATTTCTGCCTGTATGTTACCTGTGTTACTGGGGACGGAAAGTTGGGTTTATCCGGTAGCTGTACTTGTTATGTCGGTTATTGTTGTTGGTGGACAATGGGGGATGGAGAAAGTTGGATTGCGGGAGAGGGTGACTTATACGCCCGTGATTGTCCATTGGAAGGATAACTTGGTACGTTGGTCGTTTTTATTGGTGACAGTGATAGCGGTTGCCACATTGGCTATCTACACGAGAAACTTGTACTTCATTCTTCCTCCGTTGATCGTGACTTACGTGGAGTTTGCCAATTCGAAGGCCGGGTTCCGCAATCGTCCCGTACAGGTTTTATTGGTCTTGTTCACGGCGGCTGTTATTGGCGTGTTCTTTCAGATCGTGGGACATAAATACTTGCATTTACCGGAAGTTGTGGTTGTACTCCCGATTTTTCTTTGTATGTTTTCTTTGTTTGAATTTCTAGGAAAGTTCTTTGCCCCGGCGGGAGCTGTTGCTTTGATTCCGATGATCATTCCCGAAGAAGGTTTGTTGTGGTTGCCTTTGCAGGTTCTCGTGGGAGCTACGTTATTTATTGGCTTGGCAATGATCTGTTTCCAGCGTTGTCTGCGCTGGCCTCGGGCGCAGTTGATTGTGTGTCTGGTTCCACCTTTTATAAGGGATTTGAGGAAGAGAAATAAGAGTTTGTAAAGTTTATAAAGTCCAAAGTGACGGGTGTCCTTCGGACGGTGTTTAACGGCAGCACTAGCTGCCGTTGGTAAAGCGCCCCGCTAGGGATCCACGGACCTTATAAACTTTATGAACTTTATGAACTAAAAGGGCTTTTCGCCCTTTATTTAATGTCTTGCTCTCGCTTTGATGATTTCGAAGAAATCTGCCGCTTTCAGGGATGCACCACCGATAAGTCCACCATCCACGTCCGGATTAGAGAAAATAGCGTCGGCATTTCCAGCGTTACAGCTTCCTCCGTAAAGGATTGAAGTTTCGTCAGCTACGGCTTGTCCGTATTTCTCTGCTACAACAGAACGGATGAAAGCGTGCATTTCTTGTGCCTGATCGGGAGTAGCGGTTTTACCGGTACCGATAGCCCAAACCGGTTCGTAAGCGATTACCACATGAGCGAATTGTTCCGGGGTAAGATTGAAGAGCCCGTCGGTCAACTGTTGTTTCACAACTTCGAAATGTTTCTCGGATTCTCTTTCTTCCAGTACTTCACCCACGCAGAAGATGATTTCCAACTTGCTGTCTAGGGCTTGTGCAACCTTCTTCACGAGAATAGGACTTGTTTCGCCATAGTAGCTTCTTCTTTCAGAGTGTCCTAAGATCACGCATTTAGCACCCGTGGAAGCTATCATTTCAGCTGAAATCTCACCCGTGTAGGCTCCGGCTTTTTCCGTTGCGCAATTTTGGGCAGCCACCATGATGGAAGATTCTGTGATGTTATGAGCCACTTTTGCCAAGTGGATAAAGGGAGTACCGAGAACAACAAGAACGCCTTCTCCGCCTTCTTTATATCTCACGTAATCATTCACTTCTCTAGCCAATTCAACTCCTTCAGCGAAGGTTTTGTTCATTTTCCAGTTACCTGCTACAATCTTTTTTCTCATATCTTTATGTTTTGAATTGTTTGTGCTTAATTGTTTCTTTTCCCTTTTCTACGTGGAATCAGTAAATATGCTACAAAGAAAAGAAGGATAATGGAGTAAACCAAATAAATTCGTTGCATTTGTTCCCTTGAATACACGCAATAAGCTGTCAAGTCGGTATCCTGTAATTCTTTCACGTCGGGAACATCTTTTCCGGCCCATTTGTCGAGAATTGTGCCTTCCCGGAGAATGATCACACCGGGGTTAGAACGAATCATGGTTTTTAACTGAATCTCGTCAGCCGTACAAAATTCGTAGGGGACGTGATTCCGCTTTTTATATGCTTCAATATCCCGTTCCGTGGATGAGGTTAACCCGTAGAATCGAATTCCTTTTTCGCGAGCGTACTCCGCCAGTCGGTTGATGGCGGGTTGGTATTGTGTATCACTCTGGTTAAGGTTGTATGCTACGGCGAGGATCGTGTGATTATCGTCTTCCAAAATTTCTTCTGTGATGTTACCAAGCGTGGGGTGTTCGATTACAAGGTCATGAATCGGTGTGATATATCCTTTCTTTACCAGTCGCTCCGAGCTACTCTCGTATTCCCAATTCAGCGTGTCTTGCCATGGGTAGTTTTCTTCCGTGAAAGACCGGATCTCTCCGGTTTGCTTGTTTTTATACTTTAGTGTGACTTCGTATTGATCCGGTTTGGCTCCTTCGGGAAGTCTCATGCCTTCCATGATGTTCTTGCCGACAGCGTAAGGACGGAAATCGAGTACGGGCAGGTGACGATAGCAATAGATGGAAAGACATAGCATTCCGGCTCCTGCTAGGGTGAGAAACGAAAATTGTCCCATCAAGGAAAGCGATGATTTGTATTCCTTGCGGTACACGAAGATCATGATGGCCAACAAGAACAAAATGATATTCTTCCAAAAAGTTTGCCAGTTCGTCAGGATCATGGCATCCCCGAAACAACCGCAGTCACTCACTGGATTCGTTAGTGCCAGTACGAGGGTCAACGGGGTGAAAAAAGCCATGAATAGCAGAGACCCCCATGCCATGCGGGATACCCATAAATTAAACAACAGGGCAGTTCCGATCAGAAATTCTGCCAGTGAGAGGGCGAAAGAGAAAAACAACGTGGTTGCGTTCATCCAGCCCATGCCGAAAGCGTTGAAATAGTCAGTGAATTTGTAATCAGATCCTAACGGGTCAATTCCTTTCACGAATCCGGAATAGATGAATACTATCCCGACAATAATCCTGCACAGGTTTTTGACGAGTCTCATGTTTGTTTATTTTCCGGTTAGACCTTACTCTTGCTCCACGACAAGGCGAATCAACCCGAAAACGGCGTAATTTACCATGTCGAAGTAATTTGCATCGATACCTTCCGATATGATCGTGGTACCTTGGTGATCTTCTATCTGTTTCGTACGGTTAATCTTCATCAGAATCAGGTCTGTGTACGAGCTGACCCGCATCTCTCGCCAGGCTTCATCGTAATCGTGATTCTTGGCAAGCATCAGTTCCTTCGCTTTAAGAAAATAATTCTGATACAGGCGAAGGACTTCATCTTGGGGGGTGTCGTTACCCGGTCCGAGTTGGAGTTGGATCAGTCCCATAATGGAATAGTTGATGATCCCGATAAATTCGGGAACAATGCCTTCCCCGACTTTCGTAATCCCCTTTTCTTCAATACTGCGTATACGGTTTGCTTTGATATAGATCTGGTCGGTGATGGAGGTCGGGCGGAGTATTCTCCAAGCTGTCCCGTAGTCCTGCATTTTCTTTACGAAAATATCCTGACATATATCTATCACTTTATCATATTCTTGTGCTGTATTTGGCATACTCTATTTATTTTTGATAATGAAATCTGAAAAATAAATTGTTAATTTGTCCTGTAAAAGTACTCAAATAATTGAATATTGGAAATCGAAAGTTGAAAATTATGACACATATAACGATCGGAGCGGAAAAGGTTAGCTTGGAGAAACCCGTGGTGATGGGTATATTGAACGTGACACCGGATTCTTTTTATGACGGGGGAAAGTACACGAGCGAGTTGAAGATCATGGAACGGGTGGATGAGATCGTGGAACAAGGAGCCGGGATTATTGATGTTGGGGCGTATTCAACCCGTCCGGGAGCAGCGTTCGTGGATACTCAGGAGGAGTTATCCCGGTTGAGTTTTGCCCTGGAATTGATTCGTAAGTACCACCCGCATCTACCGGTATCGATTGACACGTTCCGGGCCGACGTGGCGAAAGAGATCAGTCATTGTCTCGGATCGGTAATCATTAATGATATTTCCGGGGGGACGATGGATGACAAGATGTTCGAGACGGTGGCGGAATTAGGACTTCCTTATATCATGATGCACATTCAGGGAACACCTCAGGATATGCAGGTTAATCCTCATTACGATGACGTCGTGCGTGAGGTTCGGGAGTTTTTCACGGAACGGATTACTCGTTTAAATGCTTTGGGATTTAATAATATAATATTGGATCAAGGATTCGGTTTTGGAAAGACTGTAGCCCATAATTACGAGTTGATGGATAAAATGGAGTCCTTCCTGGATTTGGGTTATCCTTTATTGGTGGGAATCTCCCGAAAATCAATGATTTGGCGTTTACTGGAGATTACACCCCAAGAGGCATTAAATGGAACAACCGTACTGAACACGATCTCTTTGTTGAAAGGGGCACATATTCTTCGGGTTCATGATGTGCGAGAAGCTGTGGAAGCCGTGAAAATCGTAGAGGCGATGAAAAGGAGTGTATAAACTTTACGACCTATTTCAGTTGTTTATAAAATAGCGGATGGATGACCTGCCATAGCACGATTCCGGCGGTGACGGATATGTTGAATGAATGTTTGGTCCCGAATTGTGGGATCTCGATACAGTCATCCGAAAGATCAACCACTTCCTGCTGTACTCCTTTTACCTCGTTGCCGAAGATGAAAGCATATTTTCGTCCGCTTTCGATGGTAAATTGTTCTAGGGAAATACTGTTTTCCACTTGTTCCACGGATAAAATGGTGTATCCCTCATTTTTTAATGCCTGAACCGCATCGGTGGTTTCCTCGAAATACTCCCAATCCACGCTTTCTTCAGCTCCGAGGGCTGTTTTATGTATTTCCCGGTGGGGTGGTGTTGCCGTGATACCACAAAGATATATCTTGGAAAGCCGGAAAGCATCGGACGTGCGAAACACGGAACCAATGTTATTCAAGCTGCGCACGTTATCCAGTACGACCACGATCGGGAGTTTTTCAGCGTCTTTATACTCTTCCGTGGTGAGTCTGTTCAGTTCTTCATTGAGGAGTTTACGAGACATGTTAATTGAAAATTGAAAATTGAAAATTGAAAATTGAGTATTTTCGATTTTCAATTAGGGTTATTGATTTATTGCTTCACCGATAAGGGTTGCAGGGGTACATTCCGTGACACGAACCTGAACGAGTTTACCGACTTTAGCCCCGTTATCCGGGAAGACGATCACCTTATTCTGGCTGCTGCGACCGAAAAGTTCATCCGATTTCTTCTTGGAAACCCCTTCCACAAGTACCTCGAATACTTTGCCCACGTCTTTCAAGTTGCTTTGGTGAGAAATCTCCACTTGCATATCAATGAGTTCCTGCAAACGACGTCCTTTTACATCCTCGTCCACGTTATCCGGCAAGTTGCGGGAAGCCATGGTACCCGGACGTTCCGAGTATTTGAACATGAAAGCGGAGTCGAACATCACCTCTTTCATCAAGGCAAGAGTCTGCTGGTAATCTTCCTCGCTTTCATTGTGGAATCCGACGAACACGTCCGTGGAAATTCCACAATCGGGGACGATCTCCCGGATGGCATGAATCCGGTCAAGATACCATTCACGGGTATATTTTCGGTTCATGTCTTTCAGTACGGAATTACTCCCGGATTGGAAGGGTAGATGGATGTGTTTGCAAATATTGGAATGGGTGGCTATCGCACGTAGAATGTCATCATTCATATCTTTTGGGTGTGACGTGGCGAAACGGATACGCATGTTGGGTACCGTTTGGGCAACCATGGCAAGTAATGCCGGGAAATTCACTTCCTGATTATCTCCCCGCCAGAGGTAGGAATTTACATTCTGACCGAGTAGTGTCACTTCCTTGTAACCTTTGGATTGAAGGTCTAGAACTTCATTGACAATACTTCTGGGACTTCGGCTACGCTCGCGGCCCCGGGTGTATGGAACGATACAATAGGTACAGAAATTATTACATCCCCGCATGATGGAAACAAATCCGGATATGGCTGTTTCGTCAATTCGGGAAGGGCAGATGTCCTTGTAGGTTTCTGTGGTAGAGAGTTCAATATTGATGGCTTTCTCGCCTTTTTCGGCTTTCTCAATTAAAGAGGGGAGATCCATGTACGCATCGGGACCAACCACGATGTTCACGTTCTTCTCCTGTTCAAAAAGAGCCTCCCCCAAACGTTCTGCCATACATCCCATGATGGCAACCAGCACGTGTGGATTCTTTTTCTTTACCTCGGAAAATCCTTGTACCCGTCCGCGAACCCGTTGTTCCGCATTTTCACGCACGGAACAGGTGTTCACCAGAATCACGTCTGCTTCACTTTTTTCTTGCGTCCGTTGGTATCCTTTGTCTTCCAAGATGGCTGCAACCACTTCACTATCTGCCACGTTCATCTGGCAACCGTAAGTTTCGATATAAAATTTCTTTACCTTCATTCCTGATTTTATTTGCAGGAGGCAAAGGTAATGAATTTTAGTCTACGGGCTTTCTATTTTCTTTTAAAAATACAAAACCATACTTTCGTTTGTCTTGGAAATACATATAGTGTATATGTTATCGTTATCTCTTCGTTCCTATAGAGCATGTGTTCATCGATAGTATATCGAAGAGATAACGAAGAGATGTAAGAGTTGATGAAACTCAGGAATTTATTAAGTTTTGAGGAAAAATGTATTTGAAAATTTGCATTGAAAATCTTTATGAACTACATTTGCCCCGTTCATTTGTCTAATATGGTCCTCTCTGTTTAAGAGGCGGACGTTTAGGAAAAGGGCGTCTTATTTAATTCTTCGGGCAAAGATCACTCCGTGGATGATCAGGAGGCGCAGCTTTGTCCTAGAATGAATGAATAAAAATTATGTAATGCTTAAATTGTCCGATAGCGAGCTACATTGGTATGTTGCAAATACTTGTCGTCAGGAGAAAAAGATAAAACAGCGTTTGGATAGCATGGGGATCGAGAATTTCATTCCGTTCCAACAAATTGCACGAAAGATTCATGGTGTTGATAAATTAATAGAAGTACCGGTTATTCCTAATCTGGTATTTATTCATACGACCTTTAAATCTTGCATGTCATTGATTCAAGAATATGCTTTTGATATGCGTTATTTGAGGGATCGGGAAACGGGTAACTTTTTGATTGTTCCCGATAAACAGATGAATGATTTTATGTTCTTGCTTGATTTCTCCAAAGAAATGGTAGAGGTGGTGAACGAGAATCTGAAAAAAGGCGATAAAGTACGTGTCATAAAAGGGGATTTTGCTGGGATCGAGGGTGAATTGATCCGGGTGAAAGGTCATAAAAGAGTGGTCGTAAGGCTGGAAGGGGTCGTGTCTTTAGCTACAGCGTATATTCCTGGTAGTTTTCTGGAAAAGATAGAATAGAAGAATGAAGAATGATTTTTTTCATGACTTGTACATGTCCATTCGGGATGTACGAGTAAGAGATTGTTCTGCAATGTCATTATCTCATTTGCTACATGGTTATTTGTCCGTGTACGCGATGGTACGGGTTTCTCCCACTTTGGAACGGGAGTATGGAACACTGCAGGAAATTCATGAACGGTTACGTGAAATAGCCAAGGAATTGTCTAAGGCAATGAAAGATACCTCTATCGAACTGGACGAAAGGATAGGGTACGTGGCAGATTTGATGGATGCTTATCAGACATATTCAGATATGGATCTTTTGAATGAGGCGTTGGATGCGGCTTATCGGATATTGACCGTGGACGAGAAAGGGAAGATCGTGATACCGGGTAGAACTCCTAACGTGTGTCGATTACTTTGTAATTGGTACTATTTTACGGAGGAGGAGTGGTGTTTGGAGATGGCAGAAAGGATTGCTGGAGATTACGATAATCTGAAACAAAAGCAAGTATGGCAGTGGTTGCGGACGGAGAGATGCTTTAAAAATTTGTCAGAAGATACGATGTTTTGGGAGAGATGGAATAAAGAAGAGAGGGAGATTTTGAGTAATATCATTGGTTCTATAGAAAATACCGGAATAGCGGGTAGAGAAACTTTTTGTTTCGAGATATTGGGAATGTGGGAATTGAAGGGGAAAATTTAGTATAAATATCTTTTAAGATTAATAAAAGTATGGTGGATCAAGCAAGGATTATAGAGCTTCCTAAATTTCTAGATGTAAGAGGAAATTTGTCTTTTGTGGAAGAATTGAAACATGTTCCTTTTAAGATAGAACGAAGTTATTGGATATATGATGTTCCAGGAGGAGAAATTCGAGGAGGACATGCTTATAAAGAAAATCAAGAATTTATTGTGGCTCTTTCTGGTAGTTTTGATGTAATTTTAGATGATGGAGAGAATACAAAAATTTATTCTTTAAATAGATCTTACTATGGTCTATACGTACCGAAGGGAATGTGGAGACAAATGCAGAATTTCTCGACGAATTCACTAGCTTTAATTTTAGCTTCAACTCATTATTCTCCAGTTGATTATTTGCATGATTACGAAGAGTTTAAAAGATGGATAAAATAATAAAAACCACAGTATATGATTGTTCTCTTATAGAGTTAAGTAAACATCATCATGAAAAAGGTAATATCACTGTAGTTGAAAATAATTTTACAGTGCCTTTTGGCATACAACGTACGTATTATTTGTATGATATTCCTGGGGGAGAATCTCGGGGAGGGCATGCACATAGAGAATTACACCAATTAATTATAGCAGCAAGTGGGAGTTTTAGTGTCACTTTAGATGATGGAAATGTGAAACGGACTTTCATGCTTAATAGACCATATCAGGGACTGTTAATTGTACCAGGAATATGGAGAACTCTTGATGATTTTTCTTCTGGTGCGGTTTGTTTGGTTTTGGCTTCAAAGAAATATGATGAACTTGATTATATTAGAAATTATCAAGAATTTATAGTTTACAAAAACAATGGAATTGAGTAAGGTTTCTGCAAAAGAATATAACAATTATTTTGCTACAGTATTTCATGTGTTTAACACTGTTGAATTTTCAGAGTTAAATTCGAATAAATGTGAATCTATACATTATTTACTTTTTATTGATAAAAAAGTTCGTTTAGGAATTGTTTTGGGTGAGAGAGAGAATATGCTATTGTCTCCTTTTTCGGCTCCTTTTGGAGGCCTTACTTTTATGAAATCTGATATTCGTTTAGAGTATCTAGAAGAGGCTGTTAAGTTGTTGGAAAATTACGCTTTTGAGACAGGCAGATTAATAAAAATTTCATTACCACCATCTATTTATGAGCCTTCTTTCATATCTAAAGAGATAGGAGTATTTGCACGTTCTCATTTTAAAGTTCAATATGTGGATTTAAATTATCAGTTTGAAACTCAAAATTTTTCTTTGTATGAAGAACAGATAGCTCGAAGTGCACGCAAAAATCTTCATAACTCTTTTAAACAAAATTTTTTGTTTAAAAAATTGAATTCAGAATGTGCATTTGATGTTGAGAGAGTATATGAGATAATTCGTGTTAACCGGGAAAGTAAAGGATTCCCTTTAAGGATGAGTTTACAAAATGTATTGGATACAGTGAATGTTATAAAGGCTGACTTTTTTGTTTTAATATATCAAAATGAAGACGTAGCTGCAGCACAAGTTTTTCACGTTTCGACTGATGTTGTACAAGTGATTTATTGGGGTGATGTTCCTGGACATGCGGAATTAAGAGCGATGAATTATTTAGCTTATAAAGTGTTTGAATATTACGCATCTCTGAAGATAAAGATAGTTGATATTGGCCCCTCTACTGAAAATGGAATTCCTAATTATGGACTTTGTGAATTTAAGGAAAATATAGGTTGTTCTATCTCTTTAAAATATACGTTCTTATTATGAATAATTTGGAGGTCGAGTTTGTAGAATTTGATAGGGTATTTTTAGGGGTCAGTTGGAAATGGTTAATGGATGATGAAATTAGAACATTGACGAATGCTTCTTTTATAACAAAGTCTCAACAAGAAGAGTGGTTTGCATCTTTACCTTCTCAAGCTGATTATTATATATGGGGAATAAAATATTTAGATATACCAATAGGTGTTTGTGGTATAAAACATAAAACATTAAAAAATGGAGAATATTGGGGATATATAGGAGATAAAAATTACTGGGGAAAAGGAATTGGTAAAGTAATGCTTCAATTTATAGAGCATAAGGCTAAAATGATGAATCTTAATGCACTTTATTTACATGTATCAAGTGATAATATTCGAGCATTGAAATTGTATTCTCACTATGGTTTTTTGATTGAATCAAAAGATCGAAATTTGATAAGAATGAATAAGAATTTATGGTAAAATTTTTAGATTTACAAAAAGTTTCGGCGAAATATGGTGAAGAAATTCATCAGGCGGTGAAGCGGGTCATTGATTCTGGCTGGTATTTACAAGGGCAAGAAAATGAAAAGTTTGAAGATGAGTATAGTCAATACATAGGAGTTAAGCATACAATAGGTGTTGCAAATGGTTTAGATGCTCTTATTTGGATATTTCGCGCCTATATAGAAATGGGACTGATGAAGCCTGGGGATGAGGTCATTGTTCCTGCGAATACATACATAGCTTCAGTGTTAGCTATTAGCGAGAATGGTTTAAAACCGATTTTTGTGGAGCCAAGACTGGAAACTTATCAGATCGATGTTTCTAAAATAGAGTCAGCAATAACTTCACGTACCAAAGCTATTCTTATTGTTCATTTATATGGACAATGTGCTTATACAAGTAGAGTTGGGGAGTTATGTGAAAAATATAATTTGAAGTTAATTGAGGATAATGCACAGGCTCATGGCTGTTTGTTTAACGGTCTAAAAACTGGGTCTTTAGGAGATGCTGCAGGGCATAGTTTTTATCCGGGCAAAAATTTGGGAGCTTTAGGAGATGCGGGAGCTATTACAACAAATAATAAGGAATTAGCAGAAACTGTTAGGACATTAGCAAATTATGGTTCCAAAAGAAAGTATATTTTTGAATATACTGGTCGTAATAGTCGTTTAGATGAAATTCAAGCTGCAATTTTAAGAGTAAAACTGAAACATTTAGATGAAGATTTATATATCAGAAAACGGTATGCTCAATATTATATAGAAAACATAAAGAATTCATTAATTGTGCTTCCTCAAGTTGTTGATTTTAAATCTCATGTATTTCATATTTTCCCAATTCGTTGTAGTAAAAGGGACAATCTTCAAAACTATCTATTACAGCATGAGATTCAAACGATAATTCACTATCCGATACCTCCTCATAAACAAAAATGTTATAAACAGTGGAATCATTTAACATTTCCTATTACTGAACAAATACATGCGGAGGAATTGAGTATACCTCTTAGTCCTGTGATGACAGTAGAAGAGATAGAAAAAGTCGTTGAGGTTATAAATAAATATCCTAATGAAAATTGATTATTTAAAAAAGGTATTGAAAAAAATCATACCTAATGGTATCAAAAGACTTATTTATCATTTGATATTTCGAAATCGATATATTTATCAACAAAGGAAGAATCAAATAATTTTAAAAGAAATACAAAAAAAAAACAATATTAAAATTGTTTTTTTTGTTTTGAGTGAATCGGCATGGAAGTATGGAAAACTATATGATTTGTTAAAAAAAAGTTCACGTTTTGATCCGTGTATCTTGGTGTGTCCTATTGTGAATCAAGGAGATTCTTACATGAAGTCCGAGATGGAAAAGTGTTATACTCGATTCAAAAATGAAAATTACAAGGTTTATTGTGCTTATAATTTTGTAACAGGAGAGTATTTTGATGTAAAAAAGGAGTTAAATCCAGATATAATTTTTTATTCAAATCCTTATAGAGGATTAATAGATGATCGTTACTATATTACTCATTTTTCTGATGTTTTGACATGTTATGTTCCTTATGCGTTCATGTCTGTGAAATATGACTGGAGTTATGATTTGGAGTTTCATAATTTATTGTGGACTTTTTTTATTGAAACAGAACTTCATAAAAAGTATATCGAGAAAAGACAATGTATACATGGTATTAATCTTTGTGTAAGTGGGTATCCTGGATGTGATGCTTTCATGGATAATAATAGACAGTGGAGAGATGTATGGAAAATAAAAGATAAAAAAATAAAAAGAATAATTTGGGCTCCTCATCATTTACTTCATGATGGACAATGTCGTTCTAATTTTTTAAATTATTATGAAGAAATGTTAGTATTAGCCAAACAATATGAAGGGAAGATTCAGATAGCTTTCAAACCTCATCCTCTTTTAAAACAGAGATTGCTAAATGAACCGCAATGGGGGCCAGAGAGAACGAAAACCTATTTTCAACGTTGGGCGGAATTACCTAATGGGCAATTAGAGGAAGGTGTGTATGACGATTTATTTTTGAGTTCAGATGCTTTAATACATGATTGTGGTTCATTTTTAACAGAATATCTTTATATCGGAAAGCCTAGTTTATTTATGATTAGTCCAAATATGGATCAGAAAGGACAAAATGAATTTGGTAAACGAGCTCTTGAGGTGCATTATTTATCTTATAATCATCAACAAGTAATAGATTTTATTGATAGAGTAGTACTTGGAGAAGATGACTATATGCATGATACTCGAAAAGTATTTTTAGAAAGTATAGTCTATCCGCCACATAATCAATTAGCTGCAGAGAATATAATGAGTTATTTAGAAAATGAATTTGCTCAAGGAAAGAATGCTTAAAATGGTCTAGATTATAAATACAGTATGTTGAAAGTTATAACTTATGGAACCTTTGATTTATTGCATCAAGGGCATATAAATCTTTTGCGAAGAGCTAAAGCTCTTGGAGATTATTTAATTGTCGGTGTAACAACAGAAAATTATGATAAAAATAGAGGAAAGTTAAATGTTCGTAAATCTCTAATGGAAAGAATTGAGGATGTAAAAAGAACAGGTTATGCAGACGAAATTATAATAGAAGAATATGAAGGACAAAAAATAGATGATATTTTAAAATATGATATTAATATTTTTGCTATTGGCTCCGATTGGTTGGGAAAGTTTGATTATTTAATGGAATATTGTAAAGTTATTTATTTGGAAAGAACGAAAGGAATTTCTAGTACTCAATTACGTTTAGGTGATCAAAAAATTATAGAAATTGGAATAATAGGTAGTGGAAGGATTGCAAATCGTTTCGTTCAAGAATCTAAATATGTAAGTGGAATTGATGTAAAAGGCGTTTTTAATCCTAATATTGAATCAGCCCGAAAATTTTCTGATAATAATGAACTTGGTTTTTATGCAGATAAATTAGATGAATTGATGCGACAAGTTGATGCTGTTTACATAGCTACACCTCATTTACTTCATGCTTTTTATATACGGGAGGCTTTACTAGCGGGTAAACATGTGCTTTGTGAAAAACCTTTGGTACTGGATAGTTTAGAAGCACAAAATTTGTATTCATTGGCAAATTCTAAAGGATTAATTTTGAAGGAAGCAATAAAAACTGCTTTTTGTCCAGGATTTCAGCATCTATATACGATAGTAAAAAGTGGTGCGATAGGAATAGTAAAAGATATTGAAGCTTCTTTTACAAAATTGGTATATGGAGAAGTTCGAGAATTAGATCCGAAACAAGCAGGAGGGAGTATTACTGAATTAGCTTCATATACATTATTACCAATTGTAAAAATCTTGGGTTCTAATTTTAAAGATATAAATTTTTATACTTTTAAAAAAAATGATGTCGATCTTTTTACTCGAGGAATAATAACCTATGATAACTCTATCGCAACGTTTAAAGTTGGTTTAGGTGTAAAAACAGAAGGACACTTGATTATCAGTGGAACTAAAGGGTATGTTTATGTTCCAGCTCCATGGTGGAAGACGGAGTATTTTGAATTACGTTATGAAGATCAAAATCTGTCTAGAAAATTTTTTTATAAGTTTGAGGGAGATGGATTAAGATATGAAATAAATGATTTTTTGCATTCCATAAATTTTCCAGAGATGAGAAGTCATTATTTATCTAGGGAAGAATCTATTACAATTTTGAGAATTATAGAACTTTTTTTGAATAATAAGAATGTACATTACATCAAATAGTTAATTAATAGTTTCTTGAGTATAAACATTATTGAGTTGATACTCGTAAGTATAAAAATATTTAGGATAAAATATGGATATGCTTGTTTTTGAAGTGAATATTTAAAATGCTCATAGTAGAATACTATTGATAATGTTGAGTGATTTAAAAAACAAAGCTTTAAGAGGTGTATTATGGAGTGCTGTTGATAAATGTATTGTAAGAATCATGGCTCTAGGGATCTCTGTTATTTTGGCGAGAATACTTTCTCCTGAGGATTATGGTCTAATAGGGATGATTATGGTATTTATTACATTATCTAATCTGTTGGTTGATAGTGGTTTTAGTCAGGCTTTGGTTCAAAAACATACACCATCAGAGGAAGATTATTCAACAGCTTTTTATTTTAATATTGGAATTGGAATAATATGTTATTTTATATTATTTGTGTTATCTCCAATTGTAGCTTTATTTTTTCAAACACCATTGCTTGAAACATTACTAAAAATTTTAAGTCTTGTCTTAATTGCGAATTCTTTGACTGTTGTTCAGAGAGCTAAATTATTAATTGAAATAGATTTTAAGCGTATTTCGATAATAAATATTGTTTCAACAATTTTGAGTGGTATATTGGCTATTTATGCTGCTTATTCCGATTTTGGAGTTTGGGCTCTTGTAATACAAATTGTTTTGCGACAGTTTATTGTTATGGTTTTGTATTGGATATTTGGGAGATGGTGGCCAAAATGTATTTTTTCAAAGTCTTCCTTTCTGTCTCTTTTTAGATTTGGCTCCAAATTGTTAATAGCAGGTACAGTTGCAACAATTGTTACGAATGTTTATAATATGGTGATAGGGAAAATGTATAGAGCTAAAGAATTGGGTTTTTATACTAAAGCTTATGAATTATCTGAAGTTGCGGCAGGTACAATTAATGAAATTATTAATTCTGTAACATTTCCTCTTTTGAGTGCTGTAAAAGAGGATAAAGCAAGATTAGTTTCGATTTATAGTAAGATGTTGTCAATGACAGCATTTATTGTCCTTCCAGCAATGACATTATTAACTTTATTGGCTAAACCATTTGTGATTGTTGTTTTAACAGAAAAGTGGTTACCAGCAGTCCCTTTAATTCAGTGGCTTTGTTTTGCACGAATGTTAACACCTATTAGTGCTTTAAATATGAATGTATTGAATGCTATTGGACGTTCTGACTTATTTATGAAAGTAGATTTTACAAAATTGCCATTAGTGATTTTTATAATGGTTCTAACTTTACCAATTTCAGTGGAAGCTGTTGTTATTGGTAACTTTATTGCAACTTTTATTTGTTATTTTATTAATGCTTATTTACCAGGAAAATTATTAGGATTTGGAATACGTCAGCAAACAAGAATTTTTAAAAAGATATTGTTGTCAACATGTTTAATGGTCGTAACTACGTTATGTGTGATGAATAATTTTGATACCTCTTTGTATCAATTATTAATAGGTGTTATTGTCGGAATTTTGAGTTATATATTATATGCTTATATCTTGGGAGTGAATGAGATTTATGAGGTAAAAATAATACTGAAAAATAATTTGGGGTTATTAAAATGATTTTAAGAAGAATTGTGATATTATTTTATTGAAATATGGTAAGCGTGTGTGTGATAACATTCAATTCTGCTAAGTATATAATAGAAACTTTAGACAGTGTAAGACAGCAAAGTTTTTCTGATATCGAACTTATAATTAGTGATGATTGCTCAACAGATGATACTGTTATTTTGTGTCAAAAATGGCTTGATAGGTATAAAAATTTATTTGTCAAGGTAAAATTAATAACATCAATAAAAAATGCAGGAGTTGTTACTAATATAAATAGGGCAATAAGTGTGAGCCACGGTGAATGGATAAAATTTGTTGCAGGCGATGATGTCCTATTAAATACATGTATTCAAGATAATCTTGATTTTATTGCAAAAAATTCTAAATGTTTGATTGTACAGAGTGATGTTATGAAATATCAAGATTCCTTTGAAGCCGAGAATTTGATTCTAGGAGATTCTCGTTATAAAGTTTTTCTTCATAATAATGTGACAGCTAAGGAACAATTTAGAATTCTTTGTTTTGAATGTCCTGTCATGGCTCCCTCAACTTTTATAAAAAGAAATTTGTTAGAAGAAATGGGGGGCTTTGATTCTTCTTTTTCTATTGAGGATTACCCAATGTGGTTAAAAATTACATCATTAGGATATAAGATTTATTATCTAAATAAGGTTACTATAAAATATCGTATACATGATACTTCAATTATGCATAGTTGTAGTTTTAATTATTACAATTTGAAACTTGAAAAAACATTGAAAGATATAAAAAGAAAATATGTATACCCATTTATAAAAAGATATGATCTTCTATTTTGGGAATCGGAAATGACATATAGTATAAAATATTTTGTTATTTATTATTTGTTTCAAAATAAAAATTCCTTTATAACGAGATTTATAGGTAAAGCTTTATCTTGTTTTAATTTTTATTTGATTAAAAAGAGGATTAAATCTTTGCTGATTTGCTTTTAAAGTAAGTTTGAATCATATGCGAATGAATATAAGTTATAGATCGTTTTTAAAGTTACTTCTTTTTGTTTTAGTTTTTTCTTATATATATTCGATTAAGTATAGATTTCAACTTTCTAGTATTGTTGTGTTAGGAGTGTGTGGATTTCTATTAACTCTATATACTAGAGTTAAATTTAATTTTATTCTTCCCAGAAAAATTTGGAATATAGTAATGATGCTTTTGGGATTTTGTTTCTTATATATATTGGTTGTATTAATTAATATACAATGTGATTTTTATTTTATAAAAGAGTTTGTAATATTGGATTTACTTACTCTTTTTGCTGTTTATCCAATTTTTGTTTTATTGAAAAAAATATATAGGGTAATTACGTTTTTAGTTATAGCTAAGTATTGTATTTTGGCTGTAACGTTACAAAATTTACTTGCAATATTGATGTTCTTCTTTCCTACATTAAATTCTTTTCTTTTAAACTTATTAGCACCTAGTGATTTAGAAATGACGATTGTTGAAAATGCTTATGGGTTTAGATTAATTGGGTTTGGAACAGCTTTTTTTGCTTCTGGAGTAATTAATAGTGTTGCATTAATATTATGTGCTGTTATAATCAATTTTTCGGTCTTATCTAGAAAACAATTAATAGAATATATTATAATTTATTTATTCGTATTTTTAATAGGCCTTATGATGTCTAGAACAACGCTTGTTGGTTTTGTTCTTTCGTTATTTGCATTTTGTTATAAAGCTAAAATATGGAGATTTAAAGTAGCTTTACGATTACGAGTTATACTAAAATCAATGTTACTTACTTGTTTAATTATATATATTGTTTTGTGTTTATTCCCTTCTGCGTATAAAGATAGAATGAATACAATTATTCGTTTCGGCTTTGAATTTGTCTATAATTATGCCGAATCGGGTAAGTTAGAGACTAGTTCATCTAATGGATTATTAAGAATGTATAATAAAATACCGCATAATTTAAAAACCTGGTTGATTGGTGATGGTTTTTATCGAAATCCAGAAAATCCGACTAGAGGTTATTATATGGGAACAGATATAGGTTTTGTAAGGATAATTTTTTGCGTAGGCTTGTTAGGTTTATTATATTTTATCCTATTTCAATGGGTTGTTGTTCATTATGTTAGTAATAATAATGAATATTCTCTTCGATTTTTTTTTATTTTATTATTTATACTATTCCTTCTTTTGAATATGAAAGGGGTTACAGATTTGTTTAGATATTTAATACTGTTCTTTTGTACTAACTCGTTACCAAAAGTGAAAGCCAAAGGTGAGGATATTTGATTAATTGTATAAAGTATTTTAATGAAACCGATAAGAATTCTTCATATTGTTTCTTGTTTGGATAAGACAAGTGGAATTATGTCAATCGTAATGAATTGGTATAAAAATATTAATAGAGAAAAGATTCAGTTTGATTTTTTATATTGTGACAGAAGAGTTGATACATATCAAAATGATATAGAATCTTTAGGGGGAAAAATATTCTATATCCCTAGATTAGGAATTACAAATTATTTTTCATTTAAGAATCAATTTGAAAATTTTTTGGCTTTAAATTCTAGAGTGTATAAGGTTATTCATTTACATGAAATTTTATTGGGTTTTGTGTGCTTACCTTTAGCTAAAAGTTATGGTATAGATCATTTGATAGTTCATAGTCATAGTACAAAATATTCTTCAACATTCTTAAAGTCTGTTAGAAATAGATTACTGTGTTTTAATTTAAAGAAAAATGCTACAATTTATTTTGCGTGTTCGCGGGAAGCAGGAATCTTTTTGTTTGGAAAAAAAGATGTAATAAATGGGAAAGTACTGATTGTTAATAATGCGATAGATTGTGAAAAATACCGTTATAATTTATCAACCCGTAATCGAATAAAAGAAAGTTTAAAGTTGGAGAATGATTTTGTTGTAGGCCACGTTGGGCGTTTTTCTTTTGAAAAGAATCATAGTTTTTTAGTTGATATTTTTGAGAATGTAAAAGAGATTAATCCTGATGCAAAATTACTATTAGTGGGTGATGGTCCTTTAAAGGATTGTGTCTTGAAAAAAGTAGAACAAAAAGGTCTAGCGGATTCTGTGATATTTTATGGAAAAAGTGATCATGTTAATGAACTGCTTCAAGTTATGGATGTTTTTGTTTTACCTTCTTTTTTCGAAGGATTAGCGTTAGTATTGGTGGAAGCTCAGGCTGCCGGTTTACCATGTGTTGCGACATCTTCCCTATCTGAAGATGCTAAACTTGTTGACGATTTATATCAAAAGTGTAGCTTAGGAAGTTCGCCAAAACAATGGGCGAATACAATTATAGAATGTGGTAAAAAAGATAAAAGAGATACTTATTTAGAGATGCAAAAAAGAGGATATGATATAAAAAGTGCAACACAAGAAATAGAAAACTTTTATTTGGCTTTAAAATAAAAGTTACAGATAATTTGGATAAAATAAGATGCTTAAAATAGTTGGAGATATAAATTATACAGATAGTTATTTTGATGTAGGTTTTGGAGTCGGTTCTGAAATCTTACATGGTGCTGATCCTTTTCAATATATACATAGGAAAGAGGATGATTTTTGGATTGGTAATTTTGAATGTGTTTGTTCGGAAACTACAAATAAACGTGGAGTATTCGGAAAACAATTTAGAATATCTAGACAATATTTGGAACAAATACAACATTTAAATGCATATAGTGTTGCTAATAATCATGTTATGCAGCATGGAAGAGATGCATATATACAAATGCTTCATAATATAGAATGTTTTAAGGCATCTTATGTTGGTGACATTAATAGAAAAACGATTTTTTTTGAACACCAAAATAAGAAAGTAAGCATTACCTCTTTTTCTTTGCGACAAGACGAATTTAATACAGAGCCATTGTATTGGTGTAATCCTGAGTATTGTGATATAGAGAGGGAATTGAATACATTTTTGCTCGATGTTGATGTAAAGATTGCGTATATTCATTGGGGAATTGAAAATATTAATTACCCTAATGATAACCAGAAAAAGTTGGCTCATTGGTTAATTGATATTGGTTTTGATTTAGTTATAGGTTTACATCCCCATGTATTACAAGGATATGAGTTTTATCGTGAAAAATATATTTTTTATTCGTTAGGAAATTTTGTTTTTAATATGCCATGGGAACCAACTAAATACAGTGTTATTATTAATATAGATTTATCCGATAAAAAACCAATAGTGTCATATGATTATATTTATATTAATAATTATTTCCCTCGTATTATAGATGAAAAGATGGTACCCAAGCAATATACATTTAAATATTTGAATGAGTTGCTTCTTAGAAATCAAAATATGGAAGATTATTGTTCTGTGTATTCTTTTAATTTGAAAAAGTATCGTAGTGCGAATCGTCGGATGATAATTTTTAATTTGTATAAGTTTCAATTTGAAGATATATTTTCAATAATTAAAGATTTTATAAAACGGGGTCTTGGTAAATAATTTTTTGGTAAAATTTATCATTGGTTCTGTAATTTCATAGCTTTTACTTGTAGAGAATAAAAAAATCGAGAATGAATTTATTAGAATTGTCATTAGTAATAAATGGTTATCCGATAAATTGGGCTAAGAAACAAATTGAATTGGTTGTTAATAGGCAGATAGAGAGAAGGGATGAGATTGTTTTATATCATATGAGACATAATCTATTTTATAAGCAATTGCTTGGTAATAATGTTATAAATAAATTTGAAGATTTACCAATTATAACAAAACAAACTTTACAAATTCCTCTTAAACAAATTATTTCTGATACATATCAAATTGGTGAGTTATTTGTCTCAAATACTTCTGGTTCTTCTGGGCATCCATTCTTTTTTTGTAAGAACAAAGAATCACATGCCATTACTCATGCAATAATTATGAAACTTTATGCACAGCATGGTATTACTACATATGATAAGCAGGCGAGGTTTTACGGGATACCTATTAAAGGGTGGGGAAAATATAAAGAGAAATTAAAAGATTTTTTATGTAATAGAACTCGTTTTCATGTTTTTGATTTGTCTGATAGTCAGTTTAGAAAGTATCTTCATCAATTTGAAAAACGAAAATTCGGATATATATATGGCTATACTAGTGCGATAGTACGATTTGCAAATTTTTTGTTAGAACACGGAATTAAGCTAAAGGAAATATGTCCAACATTAAAGTGTTGTGTAGTGACATCAGAAGTTTGTACGATTGAGGATCGGAACGTGATAGAGAAAGCTTTTGGTGTAAAGGTTATTAATGAATATGGATGTTCTGAAGTTGGGCTTATTGCTTTTGAAGATAAAGAAAGTGTATGGAGAATTGTAGAGGAAGATATTTATATTGAAATTGTTGATGAATATGGCCAAGTTTTACCTTGGGGACAAGAGGGGCGTATACTTTTAACCTCGCTTTCCAATAAAGCAATGCCTATTATTCGTTATGAAGTGGGAGATATTGGTATTATAGATGAAACGGATAATGGATTAATTTTGAAGAAATTATCAGGGAGGGTTAGTGATATTATTCGTTTACCAAGTGGAAAAATTGCAGGGGGGCTTACTTTTTATTATGTCGCACGTACTATTCTAGAACATAGTGATGGAATTCGAGAATTTATTGTACGACAAGTCACATTAGACACTTTTGTATTCGATATGGTTATGGATCGGGAATTAACGACGCGGGAATTTGGTTTTTTGCAGCATCAATTGGATGAATATTTGGAACCTGGGCTTAAGCTGATAATAAATCGTGTTCCTCGAATTGATCGTCCTGGATCAGGAAAAATAAAACATTTTTATAGCGAATTATAAAAACATTAAAATGAAAATTGCTATTGTTGGAACAGGCTATGTTGGTCTCGTTACAGGTACTTGTTTTGCTGAATTAGGTGTAAATGTAGTATGTGTTGATATTGATCAAAATAAGATCAAACAATTACAAAATGGAGATATCCCAATATATGAGCCTAATTTAGATAATTTAGTTTTACGAAATGTTAAAGCGGGACGTTTATGTTTTTCAACAGATTTAACGTCGGTTTTAGATGATGTAGAAATAGTATTTAGTGCTGTTGGAACACCTCCAGATGAGGATGGAAGTGCTGATTTGAAATATGTGTTGGAGGTGGCGAGGACTATAGGTAAAAACATGAATAAATATCTTTTAATTGTAACTAAGAGTACTGTTCCTGTTGGGACTGCACAGAAAATAAAAACTACAATAAAAGAGGAACTGAGAGTTAGGAATATTAATCTTGATTTTGATGTGGCATCTAATCCTGAATTTTTAAAGGAAGGAGATGCTATAGAGGATTTTATGAAACCAGATAGGGTTGTCATAGGAGTAGATAGTGAAAGGGCAAAAGAATTAATGACTCGACTATATAAGCCAATGTTTTTGAATAATTTCCGAGTGATTTTTATGGATATTTTTTCCGCAGAGATGACAAAATACGCTGCAAATGCAATGTTGGCTACACGTATTAGTTTCATGAATGATATTGCTAATCTATGTGAAAGAGTTGGGGCTGATGTCAGTATGGTAAGAAAAGGTATTGGGGCAGATTCTCGTATTGGGAATAAATTTCTCTATCCAGGATGTGGATATGGTGGTTCTTGTTTCCCAAAGGATGTAAAAGCTTTGATTAAAACGGCCCAACAGAATAATTATACGATGAAAGTGCTTGAGGCGGTAGAAGAAGTTAACGAACGACAAAAAAACGTATTGTTTGAAAAATTTGTGAATAGATTCAAGGGAGAGGTAGAAGGTAAAAGGGTCGCATTATGGGGATTAGCTTTTAAACCAGGAACTGATGATATGCGGGAAGCTCCAGCACTAGTGTTAATAGAAAATTTGTTGAGGGTAGGATGTCGTGTAAAGGTTTATGATCCGGTTGCAATGGAGGAGGCAAAAAGAAGAATTGGTGACAGAATAGAATATGCTAGAGATATGTATGATGTATTAGTTAATGCAGAAACCTTATTTCATGTAACGGAATGGAAGGAATTTAGAATGCCTAATTGGGAGATTGTTCGATATTCAATGAAAAAGCCGTTACTCATAGATGGGCGTAATGTTTATTCTTTATCGGAATTGGAAGGTATTGAATATATAAAAATCGGATGATTATGGTATTGGTTTCCATTGTGTGTCCCATATATAATGAAGAGAAATTTATTGAGAATTGTATAGGTTCTGTCTTGAAGCAAGATTATCCTAAAAGTCAACTTGAGGTGTTTTTTGTGGATGGAATGAGCAAAGACAGGACACGAGAAATTGTTTTGAAGTATACTCGGCAATATGATTTTATTCATTTATTAGATAATCCAGAGAAAATTGTTCCGCCTGCATTAAATAAAGGAATTCAAGCAGCTAGAGGAGAGGTTGTTATTCGTATTGATGGACATTGCATTTATCCACAAAATTATGTTTCGACTTTAGTAGATTATTTATTCCGTTTAAAAGCAGATAATGTTGGAGCTATGTGGAATACTCTACCAGCAAGAAATACTTCTACTTGTAAGGCGATTGCAATAGGAGCAAGTCACAAGTTCGGAATTGGAGATTCCCTTCATAAAGTAGGGGTAAAGAAAGTTGTGGAAACTGATACTGTCCCATTTGGTTGTTTTAAGCGAGATGTTTTTGAAAAGATTGGGATGTTTGATAATGACTTGATTCGAAATCAAGATGATGAATTTAACGCTAGGATAATAAAGAGTGGGGGAAAAATTTTTTTGATACCAGAATTGGTTATTGATTATTATGCACGAGATCGAGTATCCAAAATGGCAAAAATGTTTTACCAATATGGGCTATTTAAACCTTTGGTAAATAAAAAGTTGGGAGCACCAGCAACAACACGCCAGTTTTTTCCTTCACTGTTTTTGTGTGGGATAATTGTAGGTGGTATTTTAAGTTGCTTTTCAAATTATATTTTAGGTGTTTATTTATTTGTTATAGTTCTATATATTTGTTTGGCCTTTTACTTTGCAACAAAAGAGGCTATTGTTCGAAAGGATTGGAAATTGGTATTTTTATTACCATGTATTTTTTTCATTATCCATGTAAGTTATGGTTGGGGATATTGGGAGGGGTGTTATAAAGTTCTCTTGAATAAAAAGATTATAGTTGATATAAATCGATGATTTTTGTAGGATATTTTTCTTTTCTAATGTAAATCAATTAGAATTAATAAATTTATTATGATACCATTTTCACCACCAAGAATTGACCAGAAGGTTATTGATGAGGTTGTTGATACCTTGAAGTCCGGTTGGATTACGACAGGACCGAAAACGAAGGAGTTTGAACGGAGGTTGACAGCGTATTGTGGAAACAAGGCGACGTTGGCTGTGAACTCGAATACTGTGGGGCTTGAAGTTGTGCTACGGTGGTTTGGAGTGCAGGAGGGGGATGAGGTGATTGTGCCGGCGTACACGTATTGTGCTACGGCGAATGTGATCGTGCATTGTGGGGCGAAACCGGTGATGGTGGATGTGAATGCGGATGATTTTGACGTGTGTTTGGAGAAAGTGAGGGAGGCGATCACGGATAAGACAAAGGTGATAATGCCTGTTGATTTGGGAGGTATGCCATGTGCATATGATGAGTTGTTTGAATTGGTGGAGGCAGAGGATGTGAAAACGTTGTTTCAGGTGAAGACGGAAGAGCAGAGGAAGTTGGGGAGGATTTTGATTTTGTCGGACTCGGCTCATTCGATAGGGGCGGAATACAAGGGGCGGAAAGCGGGATGCCTGGCTGATGTTTCGGTGTTCTCTTTCCATGCGGTGAAGAATCTGACCACGGCGGAGGGTGGAGCGATTATGTTGAACTTGCCGGAGCCTTTTGATAACGAGGAAGTATATAGGTATTTGTGTACATATACTTTGCATGGACAAAATAAAGATGCGCTGGCCAAGACGAAAAAGGGAGCGTGGCGTTATGACGTACTTGTGTCTGGTTTTAAGGGGAATATGACGGATATTATGGCTTCTATCGGTTTGGTGGAGTTGTCTCGTTACGAGGATGATACTTTACACTACCGGAAGTGTATATATGATCAATATACGGATGCTTTTGCCCGATACGGATGGGCAGAATTACCGATTTATGAAACGGAAGACCGGAAGAGTTCTTATCACGTGTACTGTTTGCGGGTGAAGGGAATCACGGAGCAACAACGGGATGAGATTATTCAGCGGATTTTTGACAAGGATGTTTCGGTAAACGTGCATTTTCAACCCTTACCTTTGTTGAGTGCATTTAAGAATAAGGGGTATAAGATTGAAGATTATCCGGTTGCTTACGATAATTATTGCCGGGAGATTTCTTTACCAGTGTGGTATGGGTTGAGTGAGGAGATGGTAAAAACGGTTATTGATGCTGTTATTTGTTCTGTAGAAGAGGTTTTAGCGTGATACGCTTTTGTGATGTTTTCTTTTCTTTATTGGGCTTGATAGTTCTATCACCCATTTTTGTGATTATAGCTTTATGTATCGTGTTGGATAGTCGGGGAGGTGTGTTTTATCGTCAGGTGCGAGTGGGGCGGGATGGTAAGGATTTCCGGTTGTTTAAGTTTCGATCCATGGCGAGTGGGGCGGATAAGAAGGGGTTGATAACCGTGGGAGCAAAGGATTCACGGGTAACACGGGTCGGGTATTTCCTGAGAAAATATAAACTGGACGAGTTGCCGCAGTTGTTGAATGTGGTGCGGGGTGAGATGAGTTTGGTGGGACCGAGACCGGAGGTGAGGAAGTACGTGGATATGTACACTGTCGAGCAGCGTAAAGTGTTGGCGGTTGTTCCGGGTATAACGGATTATGCTTCTATCGAGTATGCGGATGAAAATACAATCTTGGGACAGGCAAGTGATCCGGACCGGGCTTATGTGGAGCAAATTATGCCGGATAAGATACGGTATAACATGAAGTATATAAATAATCGATGTTTGAAAGAGTATTTTAAAATTATATTTTTGACGTTGATGAAGATCGTTAAATGATGTAGGGATTACGTGATTGAAAAAGAGATAGTACCCCGGATGAAAGTTCGGGGTATTTTGTTTTGAGGGCTATTGTTTTTTGTATGAAAGTTTCCTATATTTGTAAAAATGTTTATGTTATGAGTACAAAAGCAACAATAGAGGTTGATTTGAGTCTTTTTGAGCAGTTGAAAAAATATGCAAAATCTAAAGGTCGGACGATCACGGAGGTCGTCGAAAAGCAATTAAAAAGCTTGCTTGGAACAGAGGTAAAAGACAAGCCTGTTTCTTCAAAATTAAGGGGAATTGTTAATCTTCCAGAAAATTTTGATTATAAAGAGGAATTGAAAAATAGATCTTTGGAAAAATGAAGCATTATTGTGTAGATACAAATGTCGTCATTGATATGTTGGCAAATCGTGGTGAATTTGCGGAAGCGGCTTCAAATCTTATGGATGCTGCAGGGCGTGGTGAAATTTGCGTGTATATATCCTCCTTGTCATATTCGAATATATATTACATTATTCGACGATATTTGGGGCATGAGAGAACGATAGAAAGTTTGAAAGAATTGTCTAAATACGTGGGAATTCTTCCTGTAAATGGGAAAATAATTCGTTTATCTCTTGATTCTGAATTTGGTGATTTTGAGGATGCAATACAATATTTTTCTGCTTTGCAGAATAGAAAAATCGAAGCAATTGTAACTCGAAATGTAAAAGATTTTAAATTGTCCACATTGCCGGTTCTACAACCATCGGAATTATTAGTTTGATAATTTGTGATTGTTTGTAAAAAGAGATAGTACCCCGGATGAAAGTTCGGGGTATTTTTGTACGATGAAAAAGTTGTAGTAGGTGAAGATGTAGCTGTCAAATCGGCAGGAATTTGGGTTTGGCATAACTATTGTCATTTAGTTGTCGTAAAATTTGAAGTATAATTAAATTAAAAATATAGAGTTATGTCAACAGGAAAGATTGGAGTTTCAACAGGGAATTTGTTCCCGATTATCAAGAAATTTTTATACTCGGATCACGAGATCTTTTTGAGAGAGATTGTTTCGAATGCGGTGGATGCTTCTCAAAAAATGAAAGTATTGGCTTCGAACGGGGAGTTTAAAGGTGAACTTGGTGAGTTGAAGGTAAGGGTGAAGGCTGACAAAGCGGCAGGGACGCTGACGGTATCGGATAACGGTATCGGTATGACGCAAGAGGAAGTGGAGAAGTATATCAACCAAATCGCTTTTTCCGGTGCGGAGGAGTTCATGAACAAATACAAGGATAACGCCGCGGCCATTATCGGGCATTTCGGGTTAGGTTTCTATTCTTCGTTCATGGTGAGTGACCGGGTGGAGATCGTGACGAAATCTTATAAAGAGGGGGCGAAGGCTGTAAAATGGTCATGCGAGGGAAATCCGGAATACACGTTGGAGGAGACGGAAAAGGCCGAGAGAGGTACGGATATTATCATGTATATCAGCGAGGAAGAGAAAGATTTTTTGGAAGATGCTAAGGTGAATGAATTGCTGACCAAGTATTGCAAGTTCTTGCCGATAGAGATTATTTCCGGAAAGAAGAAAGAGTGGAAGGACGGGGAATACAAAGATACGACGGAAGATAACGTGATCAATGATACGAATCCGGCATGGACCCGTAAACCGGCTGATCTGACGGAGGAGGATTACGAGAAGTTCTATCGTGAATTGTACCCGATGGCTCAAGATCCGTTGTTCCATATTCACTTGAACGTGGATTATCCTTTTAACTTGACGGGTATATTGTATTTTCCGAAGATCGACAACAAGTTCGAGATTCAGAAGAACAAGATTCAATTATATAGCAATCAAGTGTACGTGACGGATTCCGTGGAAGGAATTGTGCCGGAGTACTTGACGTTGTTGCATGGTGTGATCGATTCACCGGATATTCCGTTGAACGTGTCCCGTTCTTATTTACAGAGCGATCGTAACGTGAAGAAGATTTCAAGTCATATCACGAAGAAGGTGGCTGATAGTTTGAATGATATTTTCACGAATAAGCGGGAAGACTACGAGAAGAAGTGGGATGATTTGAAAATTTTCATCCAATATGGTATGTTGACGGATGAGAAATTCGCAGAGAGAGCCAAGAGTATTTTCTTGTTCAAGAACACGGAAGGGAAATATTTCACGTATGAAGAGTACGAGAACTTGATTAAAGCCAACCAAACGGATAAAGATAATAAGGTGGTGTTCCTGTATGCCACGGATGTGAAAGAACAGTACACGTATATAGAGACTGCCAAAGGTAAGGGATATGATGTGTTGTTGATGGATGGTCAGTTGGATACACATTTTATCAACCATTTGGAACAAAAGAATTCCGATCACCGTTTTGTACGGGTGGATTCGGATGTTATCGACAAGTTGATCCCGAAGGAAGAGACGAAAGAGGTTGCTTTGAGTCACGAGGAACAAGAGGAATTGCGTGCCGTGTTTACTTCCCAGTTACCGAAGGAGGAAGGAATGTTTATGGTTAATTTCGAGGCTATGGGTGAGAATGGTGATCCGGTGATCGTGACACGTTCTGAGTTCATGCGTCGTATGAAAGAGATGGCAGCCATGAATCCGGGAATGGGATTCTACGGGGCAATGGGCGATCAGTACACTTTGGTGGTAAACACGGATCATAAGTTGGTGAACGCAATCCTAGAGAACGAGAAAGAGGAAATGAGTGCTCAGTTGGAGCCGATTAATTTCGAGATCAAGGAGACTGAAAAGAAACAGGCAGAACTGGACGAGTTGAATAAGGGTAAGAAAGACGAGGAGATTCCTCAAGTGGATAAAGATCGGAAGAGTGAGTATAGTAAGACAATAGCCGATCTGAACAAGCAAAAGAACTCGTTGCTGGAGGAGTACGGGAAAGGTAACAAGGTTGTTGGTCAGTTAATTGACTTGGCGTTGTTAGCGAACGGGCTACTGAAAGGCGAGGCGCTGAACAGGTTTGTAAAACGAAGTGTTGAACTGATTAAATAAAAAATTAAGCCGGACAGGTCGTCCGGCTTAATTTTTTCAAAAATAATCACTACTTTCGTTGACGAATTTCGTATAAATTAAAAAAATAGAAGTTATGCAGATTATTTATACTTCCGGAAATTACAAAAGAACTATCGTTAAATCGATCGTGGCGATTGTTTTAGGTCTTGTGCTCGTACTGTGGCCGACAGAAGTGTTAAATTACACGGTAAAGATTATCGGAGCCGTATTTTGTGTTACCGGGATTATCTCTTTTCTGGTCTCTATGCGGGATCAGGATGAACGTTCGGCTAGGGGACTGACTTCTTTTAACGGGATCGGAAGTATTATTTTGGGTATTCTATTGTGGTCGATGGCTGATTTTTTCACCAACATGTTGATGTATTTGTTGGGATTTATCCTGATTGTTGCGGGTATCGGTCAGTTGGTGATGTTGACTTCTGCGAGGAAATTCGGGCATATCGCTCCGTTGAGTTACGTGTATCCGGTAATTATTTTGTTGGCCGGATTGATTGTTTTTGCTAATCCGTTCTCGGCGAAAGAAGGAATTATAACTTTCTTCGGTGCTGTGACAATATTTTACGGGATAACGGATTTGATTAATCATTATAAGGTTAATCAGTTGCGCAAGGAGACGCATGAGGCTGAGCAACAACAGAAGATGGGAGGTGGAGAGATTGAGGATGCGGAGTATGAAGAAATAGAATAAATGAAGATTTACGATTTTAAATTTTAGATTTTAAATTACAGGATAGGTGCGTGTGATCGAAAAGGTTTAAGAAAAGAAATAGATAAAATGGTGCATATTATTAACAAGGAGGATTCGGTTTATAATCGTTTTTTAGCAGAACTTAGGGATAAAGAAATTCAAAAAGATCCGTTGCGTTTTCGTCGGAATCTGGAACGGGTTGGTGAGGTGATGGCTTACGAGATCAGTAAGACGTTTCGTTATTCAACGCAACAAGTACAGACACCGATTAACGTGGCTGATGTCAGATTGGCAGACGAAGAGGTGGTGGTGGCATCCGTGTTGCGTGCAGGATTACCTTTTCATCAAGGTTTTTTGAACTATTTCGATCGTTCCGGGAGTGCTTTTATTTCGGCAAGAAGAAAATATAAGGAAAATCATATTGATTTTGAAATCCGTTTCGATTCTATTTACACGCCAAGTTTGGAAGGAAAACAGTTATTGCTGGTAGATCCGATGTTAGCCACGGGAGGTTCTATCGTGGTGGCTTATCACGAGTTATTGAAACAGGGAGGAAGGCCCGCACACACGCATATTGCGGCTATTGTTTCCAGTCGTCAAGGTATAGAAAAACTTACAGAGGCTTTGAAAGATGAGCCGGTAACGATCTGGACGGGAGCATTGGATGAGCATCTGACAGAGAGTTGCTATATCGATCCGGGAATTGGTGATGCCGGAGATTTGGCTTTCGGGGAAAAGCTGTAAGAGTAAGATTTTGTGATTGGCGATTAAATGATTTCGTGATTACAAAGAGTATTGGATGGTAGGAGGGAATCATGGAATCTAAAAAGATAAAAACTAAAAGATAAAAACTGAAAGTTAGGAGAAAAGCATTATCTTTGGCGGTATGGAAATGAATAAATATTTGATAGCAGCTTTGTATGTTGTCGCTGGATGCGTGGCAACCCTGCCGATAAATGTGCGTGGGGGGAATGTATCCGTTAGGACAGATTGCTATCGTTTGTTGGTTTCTTCTACCGAAAAGGTAATCACGATTTCTACTGAGAAAAGGTCCACGGAGGATTTCGATTATGGCGATTTCTACAATCAGAGTCACGCGGAAACCGTGGATGCTGTAAAAGTTTATACTACTTATTCGTCTGTTGTACTACCGGGTTGGAAAGTCCCGGAAATTGCAGCAAATCCCATCCGGGCTCCCGGGAAAATGGAATGATTTCGGATTTATGATTTTAGATTTACGATTGAATGACTAAAGGAGATTTGTGCTTGGTCATTTTCAATTTTCAATTTTCAATTTTCAATTATAAACTATGGGATTTAACGATATATTAAAAAGTCTTTTTGGTAACAAGTCTGATCGTGACTTGAAAGAATTATTGCCGATCGCATCAAAAGTAAATGTAGAGTGGGAAAAAATCAAAGGCGTGAGCCATGATGAGTTGAGACAGATTTCAGCTGATCTGAAAGCAAAGATTCACGCTCACGTGAAGGAAGAAGAGGATGAAATAGCTTCTTTGAAAGCAAAAGTAGAGAATGAGAAACCTTCGATCGAGGAAAGAGAGGAAATTTATAACCGGATTGATAAGCTGGAAGAACAGATTAACACGAAGTTAGAGGATGTTCTAAACGAAATATTACCTTTGGCGTTTGCCGTGATGAAAGATACGGCAAGACGTTTCAAAGAAAATAAAGAGATCGTAGTGAAGGCTAACGATTTTGATCGTGATTTGGCCGTAACGAAAGATTTCGTGGAGATTGACGGGGAGGATGCCGTTTATTTCAACTCTTGGTTGGCCGGAGGTAACGAGGTAACTTGGGACATGGTTCACTATGACGTGCAGTTGATAGGAGGTTCCGTGTTACACCAAGGTAAGATTGCCGAGATGGCTACCGGTGAAGGTAAAACGTTGGTGGCTACTTTGCCTGTATTCCTGAATGCCTTGACGGGTCGTGGAGTACACGTGGTTACGGTCAATGATTATCTGGCAAAACGTGACTCCGAGTGGATGGGACCTCTTTATATGTTTCACGGGTTGTCGGTAGATTGTATTGACAAGACAGAACCGAATTCTCCGGAGAGACGGAAAGCTTATCAGGCAGATATTACTTTCGGAACGAACAATGAATTCGGTTTCGATTATTTGAGGGATAACATGGCTATTCACCCGGAAGACTTGGTACAACGCAAGCATCATTACGCGATTGTCGATGAGGTCGACTCCGTGTTGATTGACGATGCCCGTACCCCGTTGATTATTTCGGGGCCGGTTCCGAAGGGGGACATTCAGATGTTTGACGAGTACAAACCTCGTGTGGAGAAGTTGGTGCGTATGCAGCGTGAGTTGGTTGCCCGGATTTTCACGGAAGCTAAAACGTTGTTGGCTAGCGGTGATCGGAAACAAGAGGAACAGGGGGCTATATTGTTGTTGAGAGCATATAAGGGATTACCCAAATATAAGCCATTGATCAAGTTCTTGAGTGAACAAGGAAACAAGGCTACCTTGGTGAAAACCGAGAATGTTTATATGCAGGAGAATAACCGTCGTATGCCGGAGATTACGGATGAACTTTATTTCGTGATTGATGAGAAACAGAACTCTATCGATTTGACGGATAAGGGACATGATACGATTACGGCTGCGGGGGAAGATCCGAACTTCTTTATCTTGCCAGATGTGGGTTCTGAATTGGCGGAGATCGATAAGATGAACCTGACAGAGGAAGAGAAACTGGAGAAAAAAGATCAGATGGTACAAAGCTATGCCGCTAAATCTGAGCGTGTACACACGGTGAACCAGTTGTTGAAAGCATACACGTTGTTCGAATTGGATGTAGAATACGTGGTTATCGACAACAAGGTGAAGATTGTGGACGAGCAGACGGGGCGTATCATGGAAGGACGTCGTTATTCAGACGGTTTACACCAAGCTATCGAGGCGAAGGAAAACGTGAAAGTAGAGGCTGCCACGCAGACATTTGCCACGATCACCTTACAGAACTATTTCCGTATGTACCATAAGTTAGCCGGTATGACCGGTACGGCAGAGACGGAAGCGGGTGAGTTCTGGGATATTTACAAATTGGATGTTGTGGTTATCCCGACCAACAAACCGGTGATCCGAAAGGATGCTAATGACTACGTGTATAAGACGAAACGTGAGAAATATAATGCGGTGATCGAGGAGATTACCCGATTGGTTGGAGAAGGCCGCCCGGTGTTGGTGGGTACGACTTCCGTCGAGGTTTCCGAGTTGTTGAGCCGTATGTTGAAATTACGGGGTATCAAGCATAACGTGTTGAATGCGAAGTTGCATCAACGGGAGGCTGATATTGTTGCAGAGGCCGGTAAATCACAAGTGGTTACGATTGCAACCAACATGGCCGGTCGTGGTACCGACATCAAGTTAAGCCCAGAGGTACGTGCCGCAGGAGGTTTGGCCATTATCGGTACGGAACGTCACGATTCACGTCGTGTAGACCGTCAGTTGAGAGGTCGTGCCGGACGTCAGGGAGACCCGGGTTCCTCTCAGTTCTTCGTGTCATTGGAAGATGATTTGATGCGTTTGTTCAGTTCCGAGAGAATCATTCGGGTGATGGACCGTTTGGGACACGAGGAAGGCGACGTGATTCAACATTCCATGATTACCAAATCTATCGAGCGCGCACAACGTAAGGTGGAGGAAAATAACTTCGGTATTCGTAAGCGTTTGTTGGAATATGACGACGTGATGAACTCTCAACGTGAGGTGATCTACAAGAAGAGACGTCACGCTTTGCTAGGAGAGAGAATCGGTGTGGATATTGCCAACAATATGTATGATGTTTGCGAGACATTGGTGGAAGAACACAAGGAGGCTAATGATTTAGAAGGTTTCCGTATGGATGTGTTGAAATATCTTGCTGTAGACTTTGATATAAAAGAAGAGGATTTCCAAAAGACTTCTGCCAACAATTTGACAGAGAGATTGTACAAGGAGGTACGGGATACATTCAGTCGTAAGACGGAAACTATTGCTAAACAGGCGTTCCCCGTGATTAAGAATGTTTTCGAGCAGAGAGGGGAAATGTTCAAGAATATAGTAGTGCCGTTTACTGATGGAAAACGGGCTTACAATGTTGTGGCTAATCTTGAGAAGACTTATAAATCTGAAGGTGAGGAGTTGATCCGTGCTTACGAGAAGTCGATCATGTTGGCTCATATCGATGACGCGTGGAAAGAGCATTTGCGTGAAATGGATGATTTGAAACAATCCGTGCAGAATGCAACTTACGAGCAGAAAGACCCGTTATTGATCTATAAGTTCGAGTCATTCAACTTATTCAAGAGTATGGTGGACAAAATTAACAAGAATGTCGTGTCTACTTTGATGAAGGGACAAATTCCTTTTGAAGCTCCTGAAGAAGTAAAACAGGCAGAAGAGAAACGAACCGATTTAAGTAAGATGCGTACGGGACGTAGTGATGCTCCTGCCGCTCAGACCAATCAAGCTCCCCGTAAAACCGAACCCGTGAAAGTGGGTCCCAAGGTAGGACGTAATGATCCGTGTCCTTGCGGAAGTGGAAAGAAATACAAGAATTGCCACGGGAAGGGGGAAGAATAGACTGATTCGGTGATTAAGAGATTTGATGATTCCGTGATTATGTAATTATGTAATCATTGAATCTCTTAATCATAAATCACTAAATCACAAAATAATTATGGTTTCATTATTTATCAATTGGGATGTTAGTCCCGAATTAATTAGTTTAGGTGGTTTCTCGATTCGTTATTACGGGTTGTTATTCGCTTTGGCTTTCGTGTGTGGGTATAAGGTGGAGGAGAAGATGTTCAAGTCGGAAGGGTTGAGCCAGCAGTGGTTGGATAAGTTGTGGATATACGTGGCGGTTGCCACGGTGATCGGGGCCCGGTTAGGACATTGTTTCTTTTATGATTGGGCATATTATAGCGCTCATCCGTTTGAAATTATTCTACCGGTTCGATTCCAGCCGGAATTCCGTTTTACCGGATATCAAGGGTTGGCTAGTCACGGGGCAGCAATCGGTATTATTGCCGGGTTGTGGTACTATTCCAAGAAGGTAAGTAGGAAATCAATATTTTGGATTCTGGATCGTGCCGTAATTCCAATCGCATTGGCCGGTTTCTTTATCCGGATGGGAAATCTGATGAACTCGGAGATTGTCGGCTTACCGACTGATCTGCCTTGGGGATTCCGTTTTGTACATTCCGGGATGCCTGATCCGTCGACACCCCGTCATCCGGCACAGTTGTACGAGGCGATTTGTTATTTGATCAGTTTTGCTGTTTTAATGCATTTGTATTGGAAGACGAAAGCGAAAGATCGTCAGGGATTTCTTTTTGGAATGTTTTTGGTACTGATCTTTACCGCTCGTTTTGTGATCGAGTTTGTGAAAGAGAACCAAGAAGAATTTGAAAACGCCATGACCTTGAATATGGGGCAATGGTTGAGTATTCCTTTTGTATTGATCGGGATTTACATGATCTGGAGAAGCGGGAAAAAGATAAAAGTTAAAAACTAAAATCTAAAATTAAAATGGCATATAATCCGGAGTTTATGAAGGAGGCAATTCGTATTGCCGTGAAGAACGTGGAGAATGGGACAGGAGGACCGTTCGGGGCTGTAGTTGTGCGGGATGGTAAGATTATCGCAACCTCCGGGAATACGGTTGTGCCGGATAATGATCCCACGGCTCATGCGGAAGTGAATGCTATTCGCAAGGCTTGTAAGCAACTTGATTCTTTCCAGTTGAAAGGTTGTGAGATTTATTCCAGTTGTGAACCGTGTCCCATGTGTTTAGGGGCGATTTACTGGGCGAGACCGGAACGGGTGTATTATGCTTGTACGAAGGAGGATGCCGCTGTCGGAGGGTTTGATGATTCTTTCATCTATAAAGAGATCGTGTTGGATGGGCCTATGCGTTGTATCCCTTTTGAGAATAAACGAGAAGAGGGTGCCGGAGAGGAATTCAGGCTTTGGCAGACAACCAATAATAAAACGAGATATTAGAAAAGGGAGTCAATTTTTTTGACTCCCTTTTCTAATATCTTTTCTTTTTCGTGTTCTAAATGAAATTGTTATTCCGTTTAAATTTGTTATATTTGTGAATGACAACGTGGTAGGTCGTGTGTAGAATTTAATTACTCAACCTAAATTTAGAATTATGGAAAAGAAATTGGACTTTGGTAGCGTGTTATCGCAAGGTTTTTTGGTGGGAATGAAAAATCTGCCTTCTCTTTTGGGTGCAATTGTATTATGGCTTTTGACGATCTGGATTCCTTACGTGAACGTGGGGACCACGATAGCTATCATGACGATTCCCATTAAATTCAGTAAAGGAGAGATTTTTTCCCCTCTCTGTATTTTCGAGAAACAATATTATCGTTATATGGGTGAGTTCTTTTTGACTTGTGGGTGGTACACGGCAGGGGTGTTGATGGCCATGATTTTTCTTGTTGTACCCGGTATCGTGTTGGGGATTATTTGGAGTCAAGCCCTTTATCTTGTACTGGACAAGGGGGTGAACCCGGCCAAAGCGTTATCATTGAGTAATAAAATGACTTATGGCAACAAATGGATCATTTTTGCTGTGATGTTTGTTGTTTATCTAGCCTTTTTAGTGGCATCCCTGTTATTGACTTGGATTCCGTTTATCGGGGTTATTATTGCATGTTGTTTGATGGTTATTTATATGGCCATGATATTGGGTTGTTCCGGGATGATATATGGTAAATTGTTGGAAAATTTGACAGAAGAAGATCTTAGATAAGATCGCGTAAATATTGAAAAAGACGCCGTGTCCACGAGATTGCGGCGTCTTTTTTTGTTTTGTAGGTTGCGAACTTTCTCTTTTTTTATTAAATTTGTAAACATCAGGCATTTATTTTCTATATGAATGTTCGAAACCCTGACTTCCGGGGACTTGTTTGGGCGATATCCATTTGTCGTTTTTGTTTAATCTAAGATAAGGAGAAAAGGTGAAGGAGAAAGATGTATTGAATTTTTCGTGTGTAGAGTTGGTGAGTTTATTTGAGCGGGAGTTCCCGACGATCATGCAAGGTGCAAACCTTAGTAAGGATTGGAAAGAGTTTGAACAATTTCTGAAGGGGTATGTGCGTGCCGCTTTGACAAAATATTCGACTTCTTCGTCTATAAAACGATTTTTCCGAATGTTCATGAACGAGACCCGGCATATTCGGGATTTTTCCACGGGGGAGAAGATTCGTTATGAACCGATTAAATGGTTATGGCAAGCTTTACGGGGAGAGGGGGATGGCATACATCCGGATTTTTTGTTGGATTGGTATTATCTATTTAAGAAATACCAGACAGATGAGGTCGTTTTACCGGAGCGGGCGCAATGTGATCAATGGCGGGGACGTTGGAAAACCGGGATGGATGAGGATGTAGCTCAAGAGCGACGGGAGAACCGGGAGCGGATACGTGGTTTGTTGATCGGGAAAATAGAGAAGAGAGATAAGTTGAATACCCGTTATCGTTTTGAAGAGGGAATGAGCATGGAGAGAAAACGGGAGTTGGTGAGTGAATGGTGGGGGGATTATAAATTTCATCTCGCTTTAGCTGTCCGGGAACCGGATGAGTTGAACCTGTTCATGGGTAACACGTTGTCGCCGGAGTTAATGGAGCTTTTACACCGGGCGAAGCAGAAAGGAATCCCGTTTTTCGTGACACCCTATTATCTTTCCTTGTTGAGCGTTCGGGCGGACGGGTACGATGATTCCACGATTCGTAGTTACGTGATCTATTCCGAAGAGCTGGTGGAGAATTTCGGGCAAATCCGTGCGTGGGAAAAAGAGGATGTGGTGGAACCGGGAAAACCGAATGCTGCCGGGTGGTTGTTGCCCAATGCCACGAATATTCATCGTCGTTATCCCGAAGTGGCTATTTTCATCCCGGATTCGATGGGACGGGCTTGTGGTGGGCTGTGCGCTTTATGCCAGCGGATGTACGACTTCCAGAAAGGACATTTGAATTTTAACTTGGATCGGCTGAAACCGACAGACGGGTGGGAAGTCAAGATGGAGCGCCTGATGATGTATTACGAGCATGATTCTCAATTGCGGGATATTTTGATTACGGGAGGGGATGCACTGATGAGTCAAAACCAGACGTTGGAAAAGATCTTGGATGCCGTTTTCCGTATGGCCGTGCGCAAGCGAGAATTGAACAAGCGACGTGGGAAAGGAGAAAAATATGCCGAGATTCAACGGGTGAGATTGGGTTCGAGATTGTTGGCCTATCTGCCCAGTCGTGTAAATGATGGTTTGATCGAGGTGTTGAAAAGATTCCGGGAGAAGGCGGAACAGGTCGGGATTCAGCAATTTTTCATACAGACTCATTTCGAGTCGCCTTTGGAAGTGACCGAGGAGGTGATTCAGGCTACCCGGCGCTTGCTGGAGGCCGGATGGATTATTACCAATCAGGCTGTGTTCACGGTGGCGGTTTCACGTCGGGGACATACGGCGAGGTTGAGAGAGGTACTGAATCGAATCGGCATTCTGACGTATTACACTTTTTCAGTGAAGGGATTCGAGGAGAATTATGCCTTGTTTGTCCCGAATAGTCGTTCGCTACAAGAGATGTTGGAAGAAAAAGTGTATGGGGATTTGCCCGTGGAGCTGGAAAAGGAGGTCTTGGAATTGTTGGAATACCCGGAAAGGATTCCCGCAGAATTACCGGATTTGTTGGATAAATATCGGCAACCGTTTCTGGCTACAGATCGAAACGTGATGAACCTGCCCGGAATCGGGAAGAGCATGACGTACCAGACGGTCGGGATGACAAAGGAGGGAAAGCGTATTTTACGTTTTTCTCTGGATGCGGGACGACGGCATAGCCCTCAAGTGGATCACGAGGGGGAGATTTATATCGTGGAAAGCAAGTCGATTGCGGCTTATTTGCGCCAATTGCAAGCGTTAGGGGAACGGGTGGAGGATTACTGTTCGTTGTGGGATTATTCGGAAGGGCGCACGGAATCCCGCTTTGCCCTTTTTGAATATCCGGAACCGAGAATTGAAATTACGGGGGATTTCACGAATTTAGGGATCGATACCTAATTGTTTGATTTAAAATATAGGATTTTTAAAATAATTGCTAGATTTGTGAAATTATTAAGGCTTTGGTTGCTATGAATAAAAACCTTATAGTTTTATTTAGCGTTTATTGTGTATTTTTATTTTGTGGTTGTGCAGCACGTGTCTCCTCGGGAGATAGTGAACAACGTGTGATTGATCGGTTATGTCGTGATTACGTTAGGAATAAATATCAGGTATTACCGGGAATGTCTGAAATGCGGGAACAGGTCGCAATGTTGAGACGTTGGGAACGGGATACTTCGTGTATATTAATTCCCGTGACAGCTAAGGGAACTAGTTATAATATCGCTAAAATTCAGGCGGAAAATCAAGCAAAAATAGAGTTGACGGGACGATTGGTTTCCCGGGTTGCCACGTTGTCGAAAGTCAATACTGAGGTTGTAGATGAAGGAAAATATGGGGGAGAAATAGGGCATCAAACTATCGTAGAGAGTAAAATTATCGGTTCATCTTCTCTAAAAAATTTGGTTTATATCATGGAATTATTCCGTGTATTAAAAAGTGGAGAAACGGAAGTCATTTTGGTTTTGGGATATAAACAGTAATATTATGCGGCAATTTATATTCGTGTTTACTTTTTTATTCTTCTGTTACATCGGGGGATATACTCAGGTAAAGGTTCGGGAAGCCATAGGTCGATGGGAGGTGACAAAGGATATTTCCTTGGCGTCAGCGGAAGAAAAGGCCTTGTTTGAGGCTAAGCGGGATGCCCTACGACAAGCGGGAGTCGAGGATGAAATAGCCTATTCCTTTTTGGCAATACAAGGAGTAGATACTTCGTTTTATAAACGGGTGTACAACTACATCGGGCGTGGAGAGATTCGGGGAATTGTGCAGGTAAGTCAGAAATCCGTGAGAAAAATATACGAAGAAACTACGGATCGTCTCTTCGTGGAGGTGCGAATCCGTGCTAAAGTAAAAAAGATCCAGCAACGGGATCCCGGATTTAAAATAGAATTGGAGGGACTACACAACACTTATCGACAGGGGGAGGTACTCTCGTTTTCCTGTCGGGTGTTTAAGGATTGTTATTTGAAGATATTTGTGTTTGACCCGTCGGATGGTTTTCGGGTATACCCGAATCGCTATGAAGATGACCATGGTTTCCGGAGTGGCGATGTGTTTCATTTCCCCAGTGAATGTGATGTGGAATACGTGTTGACAAAAAACGGGCGGAATAATTGGGAGAGTAACGTGATGCTTATCGTGGCAACGCATGAGAAAATTCCTTATACTGGAAAGGCGGACTATGAGTCTGTTCTGGAATGGTTGTTCGAAATACCTTTACGGGATCGTGTTGAAGTGTGGCATAATTTTGTAATCGAGTAATGTGTTGATATATGAGGTATGTGGTCATTTCTTTGTGGATATGTTTGTTACCCGCTCTGCTTTTCGGTCAGCGTGTCGTTTCCGGAAAGTCGGAAGGGAAAAGGGTGAAGATAGAACCCGTGTACGAATTTTCGAAACCTTCAAGGTTATCGGTATCCATGCGTTTGCAGGATCGAAATGAAGACGGATTGATCGAGGCTGCAGAGCCGGTGAAGCTGTACGTGTATTTTCAGAATAGTGGGGAAGGAAGTGCTTTCGGGATTAAGGTTGAAAGATTAGATACCTCTAGGAACACGTTGATCTGTCGGGAGAATATCTACCTTTCGGAGTTGCAAGCCGGGGCGGAACGAATGCTTGTCATCCCGCTTCTTGCCAGTGAAGATTTACGTACGGGAGCCGACTCATTGCGATTTTCCGTGTCGGAGTATTTCGGGGTACAACCGGATACCAGTGTCGTGTATTTTAATTCGGTCGAGCGTTTGGAGCCGGATCCCGTCTGCATGGGTGTAGAGGTGTTGAATGATGCCGGAATACTACGGGCAGGTGAGACGGCAGATGTAAAGGTCGTGTTGCGCAACCTGGGGGGAAGTTTGGAAGGGTGTAACTATCGTGTCTATTCAACAGATGCGAATGTTTTGATAAAATATACCTCGGAACAGGGGAAAGATCGGTTGCCCATTGGTGAATCGGTTGGTTTGCAATTTCAAATTACCTCCGACTGTCAGTTGGGAGTTGTCAAGGATTTGCCTGTTTTCGTGGCTGTTTATAGTAACGATGTTATGATCCGGAGATTGAAAATACCTCTAGGAATCAACGAACTTCCGGTGCGTTATGCCGTGTTTCCGTCGTATCCGACTTTGGAGAACGTGTTGCGGATGAAGACTCTTCAGGACAGGGGGGTACCCGAGGGGGAGGATATTCTTCGGATTCCCCGGGGAAAGACTCCGAACGAGGAGGCTATAGCCATCGTGATTGGGGTAGAAAACTATCGCTATCTTCCGATTGCTCCCTATGCCTGTAAGGATGCGATGCTCATGACTAAGTATCTGCAATACGCTTTGGGCGTAAATCGTGTGTTGACTTTTTATGACAGTGAAGTGCGGGGTGATTTCTTCGAAAAATTGTTCGATCCAGTCAACGGTAAGTTGAGTAAAATGGTAAAAAAAGGAAAGACGGATGTTTATGTTTATTATTCCGGTCATGGCGTACCCGAAAAGAACGGAGAGGAGGCTTATCTTTTCCCCGTGGACGGGAAAATTATGAATGCCTCTTCTTGTGGCTACGGGTTGAGTTGCTTTTACCGGGACCTCGATAGCTTGGAGGCTCGTAACGTGGTGGTCTTTCTGGATGCCTGCTTTATGGGTGATACGAAATATTCAAGAAACTATGTCTCGCAGAATATTTCGGGAACCAAGGGGGTGGTTGTCCGACGGATAGGGCAAGCCCCGTGGCACACGAACCGGAATTTTTTTGTGTTCACATCCTCGCGCAATGACCAGTCTTCCCTAGCCTTTGATCAGTCCGGTACGGGGCTGTTTACCTATTATTTGGCTTTGGGGTTGAAGGGGGCTGCCGATGCGGATGGAGACGGGAAAATCACGACCGGGGAATTGTCCGATTACATCTCTTCCCGTGTGGTGGAAGTTTCCCAGAAGATTCGGGGGGAACAGACCCCCCAATTGTTTGGACGTCCGGATAAAGTATTAATCGAGTACAATTAATATATGAGGAAAGTCGTTATTATATTTTTGGGTTTGTTGGCTTGTGTCTCGCTTCATGCCCAAGAGGTGCGGGATGTGACGTTCAAGAGTGTCGGTAATACGATCGAGATTTGCTATCGGTTACAACATTTACCTCCCCGGCAATACGCTTGGATTGAGATATATTATAGTCTTGATGACGGGAAAAATTGGCAAGGCCCTCTCAAAAGGATTGCGGGTGATGTGGGAAGGGTTGAATACGGGGGCAAAAAACGGGTTGTGTGGGACGTGTTCAGCGAGCTGGAAAAAATCAATGGCATTTTGGCTTTTGAAGTACGAGCCTCTATTGAAGAAAAGGAGGAGCGTGGAGAGAACATCCTGTTGTACAGTTTATCGGAAACAGCTCCTTGGGGACTTGTGTTTGCCCGGGTTTGTCGTTGGGGATGGTTTGTGCGTTTAAAAACGGATGTGCGTTCCTGCAGAGCTTACGATTACGAGTGTAACCGCAGCGGGATAATAAACCGGGATTTCAGGGAGATGTATTACCGGGTGGAGGACGAAGAGCGAAAATCCCGTTTCGGGGTTTCCGGTGGAATCATTTATCGGTTTTCGTACAGTTTTTATTTCTTTGTCGGTGGGGGGTACGGGCAACGCCGGGTGCAATGGCGGGCTTCATTTTATAAGTACGTGGATGATAGTAAAATGCAGGATTTGTGGCTACAATGTGAGCCGGATTCTTTTTCCGGAGTGGAACTCGATGGAGGGGTGATATTCCGCTATCGCTGTTTGTGCCTGTCAGCTGGGATGTCGGGTATTAATGGTAAATTTTGGGAGTTATCCGGTGGATTAGGGATTATTTTTTAATGGTTATGAAAAAAAAGATTACAATATTGTTGTGGTTTTTGGGTATATTGACGGCTTGTGTGCGGGAGACCGGAATCCCTGTTGGAGAGAATTCTTTTGCTGAAGAAGCTTATCGTCCCGAGATTGCACTTTCTGCAATTGATTCGATAACTTGTTACGGGGCAACCGTTCGGGTGAATTTAAAATCTGCTGGAGGACGGAAGGTGGTGGGAGGAGTTTGTTATTATAGTTTGGATTCCTTGGTACGACTCGAATATAGAGACTCCATACCTATGACGTTGCAAGGAGATTCGGTGTATATAGCCAAACTGGCGGGATTGATACCGGGAGAGGATTATCATTGTCGTGTTTTGGTGAAAAATGAGGAATGGGAGTCTTGTTCGGAGAAGTTTGTGTTTACCACAAAAGATAATGCAAATTCAGAGATTAAATTTTATACAGGGGCGAAATTTCAGGCTTATGATTACGTTGATTTTTATGCGCAAGTAGATGGTAGTTTTGATTCTATCGGCTTTGTTTACGGAAAAGATCCTTATTTGCGAAGAAATTCTTCCTATTCGGAGAAAATAGAGAAATTTCAAGAAAATCATCAGTATGGAATTTACATCACGGATTATAAATTGAATACAACTTATTATTGTCGTTTTTTTGTCTTTAAAGGAGAAGAATTATATTATAGTTCTGTGCTTAGTGCCAAAACGGCAAAGATGGTTCTGGCGGAAATCAGTACATCTCCCGTTACGAATGTTTCTTCATCCTCGGCAAAGACCGGTTTCATGTTATTATTGGGTAGGAACTCTTCGAAGATAAAGCGTTTGGGCTTTTGTCTTGGGACTTCATTACATCCGACAGTAGAACGCGGAGAGGAGAGCGATCGGGTGATTGAGGAAACCATTATGGATTATAATCAAATTGAATTGACCGGTTTACTTCCCCGCACGACTTATTATCTTCGAGCGTTTGTGGAAAATGCTAGTGGAATTGCGTATGGAGAAGAGTATTCCTTTACAACAAAAGCTCCCGGAGAGAAAGTGAATGAACCTTGGAAGAAAGTAACGGGATTGCCAGAATATGTTTCGGAAAATGCAATATTGGTACGAGCCGGTGAAAACCTTTTTTTAGCGGATTCCTGGCGAAAATTGTGGAAATACAATTTATCTACGCTCTCTTGGAAAAAATGTGCGGATCTACCAGAACTTAAGCATGAACGATTGGCATTGACTTCCGTGGATAGTGTCCTTTATTGTAATTATAATTCCCAAGAGAATAATTATGGTTTGGCCTGTTATAATATTACAAAGGACGAATGGATATCATTAATTGATTCGTTAGATTCCTGTGATTTTCGAGGAGGGGTGTTGTGTGCCGGGAAAATATATTACATACTGGAATCGGGGCCGGGTTTGATAGCGTATGACGTGCAGCAAGGAAAATATGGGATATTGGGGTCGAGTCACGTGTTCCCGTGGCCTTATTACATATTTTCGGTAGATTCTAGTATTTACGTGGGACGAGGTAATGGCATACTTCAATGTTCTCTTTCGAGTGGGGCTTGGAGATCACGTACGGATGCGCCTTATGCGGGAAGTCTTCCCTATCTTTTTCAGAAAGACGGTTATTTGTATCGTTGTGGAGGTATGTTTGCTTATCGAACAAGTGCGCAAGGATATTTGCCGATCTTATTGCGTTATGATGCGGTCGGAGATAACTGGCAGCGTAAGGCGGATTGCCCTGTAGAAAATGTCGGTTTTATTAATATGTATTCTGGTGGCGATGCGATAATAGACGATGGCTATGTGGTGTGTGAGGAATGTATTTGGCAATATTTCCCGGAAGAAGATATAGATTGTCAATTAATAACGGTTGATTAATTGGAGATAATATGAAGGTGTTGTTTTTTTCGATTTGTCTGTTTTTCGTTTTGGAAGCTTGTGTGCGGGAAAGTAATTCTCCGTTGGGAAGTGGTTCCTATTCACCTCAGGCAGGAGTTCCTGTTTCGGAAATAGAAATGGATACCTGTTTACCTAATGATGCGTATCTCCGGGTATGTTTAAAGTCGACAGGAGAACGGAAAATAGTGAAAGCTTTGTTTGTTTACAGTATGGATAGTCTTTTAAGAGAAGAGTATCGAGATACAATCGTGTTGACCTTGGCAAACGATACAACCTATGGTGTAAGGTTGTTAAATTTAATTCCTAACATATCTTATTATTGCCAAGCGATCGTGCAAAATGCGGAATTTACCGGTGTTTCTCCGGAGTTTGTATTCAATACTCCTTCATCTGATGGGAGTGTACGAATGCTATCATTTATTTCAGTCCAGACGTATCAACACATTTTTATGCATGAATACACGGAAGGAGAGCCTGATTCCGTGGGACTTGTTTGGGGAACTGATCCTTACGTTAGATTAAACGGTCACTATCCTTCGATTTGTGCGATTCGTTCGGAAAATAATCTTAGTACTTTTTTGTATGATTTTGAGTATGGGCAGACCTATTACTGTCGTTCTTTTGCGAAAAAAGAAGGAAAGATATATTATAGTGAGATGAAAAGTGTCCAAACGAAGGTTGCCAGTGTTGGGAAAATTTCAACTTCTCCGGTTTGTGAAGTTTCCGATTGTTCGGCTAGGACGGGGTATATGATTCGGGAGAAGAGTGCCACGAATATTAAGCGAATGGGAATATGTTGGGGCGATTCTCCTCGGGTACGTTTGGATAGTCTCGGGGAAACGGGAAGTTTTGTAACGGGTAAAATCACAGAATATCAACAGATATATTTGCATGATCTACGACCTTCGACCACCTATTATGTCCGTGCTTTTATAGAGAATGCTGGAGGTATTGCTTATGGGGAAACCTATAAGTTTAAGACCCGGCCATTAGGCCAGTTGGGAAAACAGCCTTGGAAAAAGATTGTTTCCTTGCCCGATCGGGTGGTGGGGGTCGGAACATTAGCTGCTTGTAACGGGAGTTTATTCCTGTTTGGGAGCCATGCTTTATGGGAATACAATCTTGATACCGGAGAATGGTTACGTCGTGAAGAGATGCCGGGGCAGGTGTTCTTTCCTTTGATTGTCACTGCGGGGAATTGTTTTTATTGTTCACAAAGGACTGTCGGTTACTCGAAATTGTGGAAATATGATGTTGAAAAGCATACTTGGGAGAAATTATTGAATGTTTTGGCAGAAGATGAAGTTTATTCCGGAGTGTTTTATGAGGGGTATATCTATTATAAATCAATAGGTTCAGCCTTACGAAGATTTGACGTGAGTGATAACGCAATTATTCCTTTCGGTTATAATCAGTTGTTTAACGGGGGACAGTATTTGTTTATTATAGATAATGTGTTGTACGTGGGGAGTGGATCCAATTTTGCCCGTTTCCCTTTTCGTTATTATGCTTGGGATAGGTTACCTAATTTTCCTATTGAAAGTTTTATGTGGACGCCTTTCGTTACAGAAATTGATAATCGATTTTATTTATTTGGAGGTATGTATCCTTATGAATCGTTTGATTTACAGGGGGTACCACTTACTTTTTATTATGAACCGGAAATGAATAAATGGATTCGTGTTGCTGATTGCCCTATAGAAGAGGGGGGTGTGGTGGATGTCAGATCTGAGGGATATTCCGTGGTAGAAGGAGGATATGTCCTTTGTGGGCGGCATATCTGGCAATATTTTCCGGAAGAGGACGTGGACAGTGAACTAGTAGCAGAATAATTCCCTTGTTTCTTCCATACGGGGTATTTGTTCCCCCGGTAGGGCTCCGATGTACGAGGGTTCGCAGATCATGTATTTTTTATCGTGATGTGTCACGCATTTTTCCATTCCCCGATAGGGAAGGTCTACCGCTGCGGCAACGTGTTCGGGATAAACGACCAGAATTGCTTCCAGCCTTGTCAGGCGATTGACGAGATGGCGGAACAGAATAGCACTGTCTTCGCAATCCAGGTAAGGATAGTATAGGGATTCTTCTGCGAAAAAATAGCGTTCCTGTCCCCATACGATGGAATCCGATTGATGTTTGAAACAGGCGTGCATGAAACGTAATATTTCACAGGTGTGGGTATACCCGGAAAAGTCTTTACGCAACACTTCCCGTAAGGGGACCAGCAAGGTTGTGTCTATGGGGGCGGAAGCGTACACGCGGAGGTCGCAAGTGGGATAAGTTGCGTAAAAGTCGATGAGATGTTCGTTTACCGGGAGAATGATTTTTTTCTTATTGAATATAAATTCTTTACGACTAAACTTGTTTTGCCCTAATTTCAGCGGGGAGTGTAGGAATAGATCTGGGGTCTGTGTGGCAAATTTGATTTCCCGGGAATATGTTTTTAGCTTATTTACTGCAAATTCTTTCTTTTCCGGGATGTAATAGGGAATGTCGTTAATGAGAATGTGATAGAAACTGTAGACTTTTGTGTTAAAAGGGAGTAGTAGCACGAGTTCTCGATCATTGATAATTCCCATTCGGCATTTATATCCCCGATGGTTCATGAGAAAACATTGCATGATAATGCGTATATCGGGCGAAACGGGTTGCTGACGGGTTATGTGGCTGATTAATTGATAATATCCCCACGTGTTTAAGTTCAAGTGGGATGATAGCAACAAACATTCAGCCAAGCAGGTTGAAAAATCCGAGTCCCCTAAGGCGAGCCAAATCTGCCCGACGGATTTTTCTGATATTTCTGTGGTTTCTGTTGGTATATTCTCAGGAAAATGGATGTCGATTTCTATGCCAAAAAAATTTTTCTCGTCTGTTTCATGGGAATATATTTTTGAGATGGTTTGGTTGCGGGAGGAGAGAACTTGGTTATAGCGAATGGGAGTGGTGGGAGGGATGATGGGAAACGTTTCCCAGGATTGTTCCAAAAACTTGGCAAATTCCCGATTCACACTATCCCTGAAATTCGAAAATTCTTTTGCGATACTATCTCTAAAGAGATGGAAGTTACGGTGAAACGTAGAGTCTGTGTTTTGTATTTCGTGTAAAATGTTATCCACGAATTGTTCGAATTCTTCCTCTTGTGCCCGAGAAACCATAGGCATTAAAAACAAAACTATCACCGTAAGTATTTTTACCCTCATTCCTCCTATTGTTTAGATATTCTCCGTATCAGAGACCGAGGTATCCGTCTTTTCTGTTTCAATAAGCCCGAGTGTACCCGATGCGTCCTGTCCGTTCTCGCTGACAGCGAAGCCGTACACGGTTAGTTGGTTCATGTCCCAGTCCGTGGGTGGTGTCCATGTCTTTTCTCCGCTTTCTCTCCGGGTGCCTAGTTCTACAAGACGACTTTTTTGCTCTATCCGCTCGTATACCGCTCCCACCAACTGATCGCTCTTTGCCATGAAAGGCATCAGCGGTTGTTTTTTCCACCGGAATGTGACTAATCGTTTTTCCACGTTCACATCCACCTCCATCAGGGGAAGTCGCAGGTTGCCACCGGATAGCGAAAGGGTCAGCAAATCTAGGGTGGGATGATCCCAGTCCTCTGCGTTCACCTTGCCGATGTTGTCCCGGGTGAAACAGTTGATGCATGTTTTGCCGGACGGGGTGCAGTAGCCTGTTTTTAGAATCGTGATAAAACTGCGGCGCAATTTCGTGATCAGGCTTAATCGGGCGCGTTGTTGCAATTGTTTCGGGGTTTTCGCATCTTTCACGAATCCCGTTTTTGCTCGGACGATCTGGGTTTTACCTACCTTGTAGGAAGTCACGTTCCCCACTGAACCAGAGATGTCCTTGTATATGGTTGGATTGAAAATAGCCATGATAAATTGGTATTAAAGTTTTGAAACGGTGAAGTACATGCACGGAGAAAAACGTTCTCTGTTTTCTGCAGAGAAAAAGCAGTATAAATGGGCAGTTCCCCATTCTCCTTCCGGCAAGAGAACGGAGGCTTGACCGTTTTGCCGGCAAAAAACGTTCGTTTCCAGCATCTCGGGTTGGTAGGGTTCGTTGTCGAAAATGGCGGCAACGAGTAGTTGGTCAGAGGGGTGAGCTGTGACGGTTGACGAGTTGTCGAGCCACGCCAGTTCCAACTCCTCGGGGGTACACCTTGTGGCTTTCATGCTGAAGGGTAATTGCAGGCTGCCGGCGGACATGACCAGCCGTGGGTAATCGATGTAATTGTTCTGGCCGAATATGTTCATGTTGGCGTGTAGAAACCCGTGGTAGCCGGACCTTCGTTCTTCTTCTTTTGCTGCGATGGCGTGGACTTTTTCGAGGAGGCTTCCCCGGATGGCCCTGTACATGGTTTGTGCGGCAGTAAGCTTGACTCGTTGTGCCGTTTGTTTCTCGGTGCGGGGGTTACTAATGCTTATGGCAAGCTTGCGCAGGTAAGTTTTCTTACCCACAGTGTAAGCCACGTGTCCGTCGATTTTTCCAGAGAAACCTTGAAGAGAGGGATTGTTTACTGTTGCCATTTGTGTCCTTTTTAAGGTGGTATTAAAGCATTGTTAATTGAAAATATAACTATATAGTAGTGTTTAAATATGAATCAAAGGTATATCTATTTATTTGTTATTACAAATTAAATCCTATATTTTTTAATTATTTTAGGAGAGGGATAGGATGAGAATGGGAGCGGAATGGGAGCGGCTCGCTTTTTGATGGCAATAAATTAACATTTTGATCGCTTTTTCAAGTAGTAAATCGGAATGAATACTGATATTTCGTTGCTGTATGTGCCGGTATTAAGATTCGACAACAGATTGTCCGGGTGGTAATCCTGTTTTTCGGTTGGGGGGGGAAATCAGATGCGAGAGATGAAGGTTTACTTCACGGTTTCTCTCGTGATTTTAAGCGTGTCCGGAGTTTTGAGTGTGTCCGTGTGGTGAAAAATATCGGGTGATGCGGGTGGGATGATTTTTTCTTCCATGGAGTGGGATTGCCACCAATAGATGCCGTAACTCCCGGAGAAAAAGAGAATGATGGAAACGAGTATTTTTACGAAATTCCGTTGGCGGAGTTTTTTCTTGTCGACCATTTTCACTTGTCGGTCGGCCAGTGTCTCTGCCAGTCGTCTCATTTCTTGCAGTTTTCGGCTACATTCGGGACACAAGTAAAGGTGTTCCTGAAGGAGCGTTTCTTCCTCGGGGGACATTTTATTCATCATGTATTGTCCGATCTGTGCGGTGGTATATGTACACTTTTTCTCTTCCATTGTATTACAATATTGGAATAATTTTTTCAAGACGCGAACGCAAGGGTGCTTTTACCCGGCAAATGTCTTGACGAAATTTGTTCGTTACTTTTTTTAATTTTTCCGGGGAAAGTTGCCCGTATTTCCGGAGGGCAATTTCTTCGTAGGATAAGCCCTCAAGGAAATGAAGAGTTAGCAACTCTATTTTTTCTTCTATGTCGAGGAATAATTCCTTTCGTAAAGGATGAGCGGGATTTTGTAAGAGATTCAAGATTTTCTCATTTCTCATCAATTGTTCGTCTGTTTCCGGTGAATCATGATTAGATAGCTGTATGTCGGTCAGTTCATTTTCAAGTACGATTTTTCGGCGTTGAGACTGGGCATCAAGATATTTGTTTTTTATAATTCCAATTGCGTAATTTCGTACGGAATGGGGATTGTCCGGTTTGGCGAATTGCTTTTTCCGGATAGCCTCGATGAAAGCAATGTATACCTCGTGGTGAATGTCATCCCGATCGGGGCAATCTTGGCGAATCATTTTTTTTAACCACCGGGAAATTTTATCACAGATCGAGGGTGTGGAGTTGTTCGCAAGTTCTAGTATTTCTTGGCAAGAGAGGGGAAAAATGGTGTTCGTGATCTGCAAACAGTAGTGATAGAGTTCCGTCGGGGTATTTAACGTGATTTCCGGGGTGAAATAACGGTGATAATAATTGAGAAAAAGGTCATGCGGCATGATATAGGCAATAGTTCCCTTGTCGGGATTCAAGTATATGTCGACTTCTGGGATATCCCGTTTTTCCCTGTATTTTGCTTCCACCATGTAGCATGCTTTTTCGTGAATGGTTTCAATGAATTGGGGCGTGTTGATATTTGTCCTGACGAAATGAGAAAACTGACGTTCTATGTAATAGTGGGTCATGAGTTGTTGTTTCCACTTGGAGAAGGTGGTGAAAGGGTGTTGTTTGGCAAGTTGTTGCAAAAAGAACGTCTCTTCTTCGAGATCCCGAATGAATCCCAAAGGTTTCAGTTTGTAGTTTTCATTGTCTTTAACAAGAAATTCCTGTATGATGACTTCTTTTCCTTCTCTCATGATTGGTTTTCGTTCTTTTGTGGACAAAAGTATGTAAAAATAGTTAACCGAATGTTTTTATTTCCATTATTTTTAATTAAAAGAGTTTTTTTTGTCACGTTTCCTGTTTTCCTGTACTATATATTATAAATGGTGGTATATGGGAAATATATTGATTGATTTGAATAATGATCGCGAGGTTTCGGAGTTACTGTCTGTGGTTCTTTATGATGAAAGCCATTACCTACGAAGTTATCTGCAGTCGATGAACAAGGAATTGGTGACAATCGCCGTGGAGCATTACGCCCGCAAAGTACCGCTGGAGAAGCTTGTACGAGAGCGCGAATCGGCTTTGAAAGGTGTGGCATTGAGAAAAAGAGTTGTTGAGTTGGATCGGGAGATGGTGGCTGAGTTAAAACGATTAAAAACGGAGTTAAAGCGTGTGCTGCAGAAATTGCAAGATGAGAAATGAAATATTAAAATTTTAGTATGAAGTTGATTATAGAGGAAAAAAACGGTAACACCGACTCTTTTAAATCTGTTTAAATTGACCACGTCAAAATGTATTAAGTTGCTCCCGCTAACCGGAGAATAAAAGTTGTTTGTTCGTGGAATTTAAATAAGATGATTTAGCTAGTACCAAGTTTCTAATTAAAGTCGGAGAATATGTCCAAAAAATATAAATTACGAACGATTATCCGTTTGTATGAGAAACAACTGTCTAAAAAATTATCACCGTGATGGTTCGAATATCGTGTGATACTATAAAAAAGTAGTTTTTTGTTTTATCAAAAAGATTATTGATTACCGTGTGGGGGAAAGTATAAATTTGTAACTACTTTTTAAAATATATACATCTGAGTGGTTTATTACGTGGATGAAAAAATAGTATTGTTTTTTATGTCATATTTTTCCTTTTTCGATACTATTAATTGATGGTTGGTTGCGTGGTGAATGAGGTTAATGATAATAATAAATAAATGTTGTTGACAATGAACAGGTTATTAAAGCAGGTTGTGTACCTGTGGGGAGTGTTGATTGTGGTGAGCGGATGTGGGGGTGGAGATAAGGTTGATCCGGAGGATCCGGATGCTCCCGGTTTTGAGGTTAAGTTTGAAGTCGGGGAAACGAGTTATGGAGAGTTGGCGAACGGAGGGAGCAAACAAGTTCGGGTGACTTCGAATGCAAAGTGGCAGGTGTCGGGTATGACGGATTGGTGTGAAGTGGTGCCGGAGAGTGGTGAGGGGGATGCAGAGGTGACGATTACGGTTAAGCCTAATCCGACTTACGAGGAACGAAAAGTTGTTTTGACTTTTCAGGCCCAGGGGGTGACGAAGAAAGTGACGGTTACACAAAAGAAGAAGGATGCGCTGATCGTGACGGAATCGCATTATGCGGTTGAGGCCGAGGGGGAGGAGATAGAGGTAGAGCTAAAAAGTAATTTGGAGTATGAGATCATCATTAAACCGGAGTATGCGGAGTGGATTAAGCAGGTGGTTAGAGGAAGAGCATTAACGGAGGAGAAGTTTATTTTTCAAATAGCGGCTAATAAGGGATATGACGATCGTTCGGGAGAGATCGTGTTTAAAGATAAGGGTAGTGATTTGTCTGACACTGTATTTGTTACTCAATCAAAGGTGCATATGTTGATATTAGTGCAGGAGGAGTATGTGGTCGAACCGGGAGCGACGGCGTTGGTGGTTGAGTTACAACGTAGTGTGGCGTATGAGGTTATTATTCCAGAATGTATGAGGTCGTGGATAACCCGTACGGAGAGCCGTGCGTTGGAGACGGATAAGTTGAATTTTATGATACAGGCCAATACCGGAAGAGAGAATCGTTCGGGGGCTATTATCATTAAGGAGACAGACGGGGCGGCGATGGAGTTGCTGACCGTGGTGCAGTTGAGAGAAGCGGCGATTGTGGCTTCGGCTGTGGAGCAGATTGTTCCGGTTGACGGAGCAAGTTTAAATATTGATGTAAAAGAGGGTATTAGTTATGACGTGACGATCCCTCGGGCTTACGAGTCGTGGATTCGGCAGGAGGTTGCACTAGGACGCTCGTTAGGTACTGAGAGGTTGAAATTTAATATTCTGCCTAATGATACGAGGGAAAATCGGGAAGGACAGATATGGGTGGCTTCCGGTGGAAGCGTGGATACGGTGAGGGTGTTTCAGCCGGTAGTGCGGGAGGTAAGTAAGACCGTGGTGTTATCCCCGTTGAATTATCATGTTGGATTGCAGGATACTACAATTCGGCTTTCTTTGCGGGGGGATGCGGATTATGAGTTTGTACTTCCGGAGAGCGCAAAAGCGTGGGTAGTTAATCAGAGTGGAGTGACAAGTGGGGTGAAGAATATAGATCTTATGGTGCGTGCAAACGGTACGGCGGAGGATCGGGAAGTGCGGATAACTGTGCGTAACAAGTTGTTCGATACGGAAGAGACGATTACAATTGTGCAAGAGGGTGAGAAGTTTGAATTGATCCCCGGGGAGTTGACTGATTTTTCGGCTAAGGGGGGAACTCAGCATTTATATGTGTCAACAAATCTGAATGAGTGGGATGTACGGGTGGTTTCTGGGGAAAATTGGTGTCAGCTTGTGAAAGAGGGTGATGCTGTGAAAGTTGTCGTGACGGAAAATGTGTCGATTGAATCTCGGAAAGCGGAAATTGTAGCAATAGCCGGGAGAATCTCCAAACGTTTGGAGGTGAAACAGAACGGAGTGGTACCTTATATAGAGATTGGTGAAGGAACGGCTTTGAAGATAGGAGAGTGGGGTGGTGTGTTGACTAGTCCAGTGACAACAAATGCCGGAGAGTTGTTGGTGAACGTGGAGTCGGGTAGTGAGTGGTGTTATGCTTCTTTGACGGAAGGAGTTTTGCGGGTAGTTGTAGATACGAATATCGAAATTCGGGAGCGTGTGGCCGTGCTTTTGTTGAGAGCGGGGAACTTGACGGAACGAGTGAGTGTGACCCAAGCCGGGGCGGTTCCTTACCTGAATTTGAGCGTGGAAATGCTGACTTTTGGTAAGTCGGCTGCATCCGAGGACGTGTATGTGTACACGAACGAGAAGGTGTGGAGTGCTAGCGTGAGCGGGGGGAATTGGTGTGCATTGAGTAAGAGGGATTCTTTGGTGATCGTGAGTGTGTCGGAGAATATGCAGGGAGAGAGTCGGAGTGCAACGGTGACGATTCGGGCCGGAGAATTGAGTCGGAACGTGACGGTGACCCAGGGAGCGAATAACGAGGTAGTGATTTGGCCGGAAGTGGAAGATTCGTGGACGAATGACGAGATTTTGATGGAAGCTAGTAACGTAAAATATATTGTTGAGTTCGAGACAAATGAAATAATTGAGGAACAGGCGAATGGTAGGGGGTATATTAATGTCGGGGGATCGAGATATGAGATTTCCGGATTGAAGGTGAAGGGTCGTTTGGAGGGGGGCCGGACGATTTATTCGACGGAGTTGTACGTGTGGACATCGTTGACGGGGAGGGTGAAATTGACGGAGTTGAGGTTTGTGGTGGACGGGCAGTACGTGGCGTTCGGCTGTGATTGTTCGTTGTTGTCGGGAGAAAAGAATAGGGTGTCGTTGTCTAAAATGAATTGATATGGTTACAAGAATATTTTGGTTGGGTGTATTGTTTTGTGGCTTCTGGTTATTCGGCGGGTGTCACGATGATTTGCTTGAGCAGGAACCGGTGGATAAAATGAACGGGTTGGTGTATTTGAGTCGTTCGGGTAGTGTGGTTTCGGAAAATGAAGAGATGTATATAAAGATGTATATTATGCAGGGGAATGTGATCAAGGCGGTGGAGTCGTTTTCTTCGGTAAAGGATTTGAATGATTCGGAGTTGATTTTAGAAACGGGGGATGAATATCGTTTGTTGATTACGGCTGAAGAGCCGGATGGGCGTGGTCGGTATCAAGTAAATTTGCAACGAGGGGATACGGTGGATTTTGATCACACGGTGTTGTTTTCGGTTAAGGATACTTGCGTGGCGTTGAATAAACCGTTTTATTACGGGGTCAGTGTCCCGTTCCATTCGGCAGAGGGAGTGCGGGAGAGAATCGAATTGAAACCGGTCGTGGCGAAATTGAATTTTGAGGTAGACGCCAAATTCTTGAATTTTAGTGGAAAATTGTGGGGAGGTAAGGGTGTTTATTTGAATGGCAAACCGGTGGAGGGAAGAACATTGTATCATGTGAATATGGCAAAGAAGACGTCGGGGACATCAACGGCGTATTTGCAAACGTTTTACGTGGTGGGTGATGAAACGGGCGAGCCAAACGAGATCCGGTATGAGTTGGAGCAGGAGTCCCGTAATTTTATGGGACAGGTTTTTATAGAGTATTTACAGGGATTGTCTGATCATATTGATGTAGTGAAAAGCGGTTGCGTTTATTCCTATTATGTCAATAAGCGATTGTATTCTTCGAACATGGATGCAATTTTAGCTGTTGATGTTTACGAACCTCTCTCGGGGATTAAGGTGAAGAGCGGGATTGTTATGATGGAATCGGCGGGAGTTGTGAAACGTGTGAGTATGCCTGTCGATATGGGAGAATCTAGTGTGTATTTGCCCTATAATTTCGGAGATTTTCCGCGGGGTATTTGGCGGGTGAAAGAGGTGGTGTTGATGGATAGTGTAGGAAGAGAGATGAAAAAATTTACGATGGATCATGAATTTAAGATAGACTCAAAGGGTGTACCGGGGTATAATCCGGGAGGTGATGAGTGGGTATACATTACTGTAGGAAAGTTTAGTTGGAATTATTCAGATTTGAAAACGGATGGTGAAGGAACAATGGAAAATCCGTATATTGTGAATTCTCCGGAAAAGTTTAATGCAATACGGTATATAGCCACAGGTGAAAAACGATATTTCAAGCAGATTTGCGATATTGATTTTTCGGAAATATGTGCAGTCGGAGGGGAGTGTTATAATGATGGGGAAGGATGGATTGGTATGGGTGAGGCTGGTTCTAATGTTCTTGGTGATTATGTGTCCGGTTTTACCGGTTGTTATGATGGAGGAAAAAATCGGATTACCGGATTAAGTGGTCGTGCTCTTTTTAATTATGTGATAAACGGGGGTGAGGTAAAAGAAGTAATTATAGATGAATCTTGTAAAATTACTGACATGGCAACCTTGGTGAATTATTCTTTAGGAGGTGTGATTTCCGGTTGTGTTAATTATGCTACTATTGTTGGAAATGCGGGATTAGTAGGGAAATCTAAAAATGGGAAGGTTTTATATTGTACAAATTATGGAACAATTGGAAGTGAAGGGTTGGAGAGTGTCGGGGGGATTGTAAGTGTGGGATTGGGAAAAGATACTATTGTAGGGTGTGTTAATGAAGGGAGTGTTTTTGCCCGAAAAAATGCTGGTGGAATATTGTCCAGTACGGGATATTACACGACGGGAGGAGGACAAGGAACACCTCTGCAGGATCATGCTTATGAAGGTTTAATTGAGGATTGTGAAAATAGAGGGGAGGTGTCTGCTAAAGAGAATGTCGGAGGAATTAGCGGTTTGGGTGGATTTATCCAGAATTGCCGTAATAAGGCAGGAATCGTGTCTACTGCAACGGTTTCGCATTTGGATAGTACATCGTGTGTTGGTGGAATTATGGGGAAATGTTATCAAGAAAATTGTGCGGTAGTGGAATGTGAGAATACGGGGAGCGTGTCGGGTGTGAAGTATGTGGGAGGAATTGTCGGATATTTTGCTAAGCATGCGGACAGTTATCCGGAAGAAATTGCCGGATGTAGAAATTCTGGATACGTGGTAGGAGTTGGTTTGGTCGGTGGAGTTGTGGGGTATGTGAATCGGGAATTGATAAAAGGGTCAACCAATACGGGAAGCGTGCAAGGAAGATATGGTTATGGTGATATTTACGGGGAACTTGTTGTAGAAGACTAAAAATAGCAATTATGGTAAAAGTAATATATAGAGTTGTTTTAGGGTTGGTTGCACTATTTACAATGGATTCGTGCGTATCGGATCGTACGGATGAAATGAGGGGAGTGAAGGAAGAGGTGTTGTTATCCCTTAGCCGGGGCGAAGAGATGACAACACCGGAAGGGGAAGGTTTAAAGGACATACGATTTTATTTTTTCAAACGTGTTGTTCGGGATAGTTTGAGCAGGTATGTCTTTTCAAAGGTAGTAGACTTTGGTTCTGAGGATGAACTTACGGGGATTCCTTTGGAACACGGAGAGTATCGGGTAGTGGTTTTTGCGAATTATAGCGAAGAGGATTTTACGGTGTCGGAGTTGTTGGAAGGGAGGACGTTGTTGGAAGAGGTACGTGTTAACCTAAAAGAGGGACGGCAAGTTCCGGAGTTGTTGAAAGGAGAGGAAATACTCTCGGTAGAGGGAGAAACAACATCATTGAATGTTACGTTGTCACGGGAAATGATTTCAAAAGTCCAGTTTTACGTCACGACTCGTCCGCAGGGGGTAGAAAAGATAAGTTTAAAATTGAGAATGCCCTCGACCGTATTTGATATGTTCGGTTCGATGTGTACGGAAGATGGGGGACGGGAAGAAGAGGTGGAGTTGTATTACGTGGAAGAAGAGGGATGTTTCCAGAGTATTCCCATGTTTTTGTTTTTTATGGATAAAATGGAGTTAGTTTTTAACATTCGGGCAGATGGCAGGGATTATGAAATAGAGTACACGAGGAATGAATGTTTGATAACCAATAAGTTGATGAAAATAAATTCAAGTATTTCACTTATGGATCGGGTGGTGGTGCAGGAGGTTGTGTTGGGAGGTTGGAACGATCAGGGGGGGACGAATTTGGAAGCACCCTTGTTCCGGCTTACATTTCGTAAACACAAGGATGATAGAATGTTACCCAATTACATTTTTTTGAGAGACGAGAAAAGTGGGAGAATTTTGGCTTATGAGAAATTTGAAAACAAGTTTCTTGATGATGGTAGGTTTCAGATTTCAATCGTGTATCCTTGGGATGGAGAGTTTACGATTTGTGGAATAGGTGGTAATTATCTATATGAGAGCCATGTTGTGGATTTTCCCGAAGATTTGAAGCAGAAATGTCGGATATCTTTGCCGGAAAATAAGGAGTGGGTGTTGGATGATTCTATTGTGATTCATTCTGAATACGGGGTTGGAGAAGGTACGGAAGAGAATCCTTTCCTTGTTCATTCCGCAGCAAGTTTGAGTAATGTGGGAGGTAACGGGTATTATTTTAAGCAGGTTTGCAATATAGATTTACACTCGATGGCATTTGGCCAAGGGGCAATGGGTTGGAACTTTGGGCTTTCTTATAATATGTCTTTGGATGGTAATTCTGTGTATGATGGCTGTGGTTACGTAATTCGGGGTGGACAAGATTGTGTGAAGGAAAAGTATTGGTATTTGTTTGATAATTACGGCCAAAATGGTACGATTAAAAATGTGTGTTTGGAAGTTACGACACAAAAAGCCACGTTGATCAGAGATAATAAAGGTAAAGTCTTGAATTGTTGTATTGAAGGAAAGTCAGGGACTCATGTAGTGTTGGTGCGTGAGTTGTATGAGAATGCTGTTGTTGAAAATAGTTGTTGTTGTTCTGAAGAGGGCCAAGCTAAATGCGTGGAAGGAGGCTGCTTGGGTACTGTTCGTAACTGTTACGTGATAGGTAAGTTTGCGGGATCTTTGCAGGGAGTGTTCGGGACCGTGTATGCGAGTTCGCAGATCATTAATTCTTATGCAGTTTCAGAGGTTATCGGTAGCGTGGATGAATTGGAGAATTATAGCATGGTGTTGCAGTGGGATGAAGCTTTGAATATGCTTGGGTGTTATTATGACAATGACGTGTGTCCCTATAAAGGAGTTTACCGGTCGGCTTCGGAAGAGTACTTTGATGTGGCGGGGAAGGTAGAAGGTAAAAGTTCCACAGATATGAAAAATCGGGCGACTTATGTGGGGTGGAAGTTTGGTGAAGATGATGCAAACCCATGGAAAATGGATACTGGGGTGAATGGCGGATACCCTTATTTGTACTGGGAAAAATGAAAATTCGGGTTTAAATTGAGGTAATACGAGGAGGCAGAATTAATCTTCAGGAAGTTTTTTCATGAATATTTGTGTGTGAACGAATTTTAACTTATCTTGGCTGTTGTGTTTAAAAATGCGTTTATGAAAAAAATCAGTTTTGTTTCAATCGTAGTATTGTGTATTATTTTGCTTGGCGGATGTGCCAGTGAACCGAATCAAGAGGTGAATATTATTCCTCAGCCTCAGCAGGTAACAGTTGCGGATGGCGGTTTTTATCTATCTCCCAAAACAGTGATTAACGTGGTGACGGGTGCGGATGATTTGCAACCGGCTTGTACTTTTATGAGTACATTGGTTGAAAAATCTTTCGGGAAGGCCTTAGCCGTGGTGAATGGGGAAACGAAAAAGAATGCGATAAATATTTTTGTTGACCCATCCATGAAAGCGGATGCTTATGATTTGACGGTGGAGAAGAATGCAGTTAATATAAAGGGAGGAAGTTCAAAGGCGGTTTTCTATGCCATGCAGAGTTTACGGCAGATGATGCCCGTGGGCGTGGAAAAAGGGGAGAAGATGGATCAGATCAGGATTCAAAATGTGAAGATTCTGGATGAGCCTCGGTTAGGGTATCGGGGGACGATGCTGGATGTGTGTCGCCATTTCTTCACGGTGGATGAAGTGAAAACTTTTATCGATATGTTGGCTTTGCATAAGTTGAGCGTGTTCCACTGGCATTTGACGGATGATCAGGGATGGCGTATCGAGATAAAGAAATATCCGGAACTCACGCAAATCGGGAGTCAACGGAAACAGACCGTGATTGGTAAAAATACGGGAAAGTATGATGGAACTCCATACGGACCCTACTTTTTCACTCAGGAAGAGATTAAAGAAGTTATTCAATATGCTGCCGATCGGTATATCACGATTATTCCGGAAATAGAGCTTCCCGGGCATGCGCTTGCCGCTTTGGCTACTTATCCGGAATTGGGTTGTACGGGTGGACCTTACGAGGTATGCCAGATGTGGGGAGTGTTCCCGGAAGTATTTTGCCCCGGTAACGAGAAGACGTTTGAGTTCTGGGAAGGTGTGTTGGATGAGGTAGCGGAATTGTTCCCCGGAGAGATTATCCATATCGGGGGAGACGAGTGTCCGAGAGATGCTTGGAAAAAGTGTAAGAAATGTCAGGCCCGGATGAAACAGGAAAAGATGAAGGAAGAGGGTGAATTGCAAAATTATACCGTTCACCGGATCGAGGCGTATTTGAAAGAGAAGGGGAAGAGAATTCTCGGTTGGGATGAAATATTGGAAGGAGATGTTTCTAAAACGGCGATTGTTATGTCATGGAGAGGTAAGACGGGCGGAATTAAAGGTGCAAAGAGAGGGAACGAGGTGGTGATGGTTCCGAATGACTACGCTTATTTTGATTACTATCAATCTAAGGATGTTGACAAGGAACCTTTTAGTATTGGTGGTTTTGTGGATGTTGCGAAAGTATATAGTTTGGACCCGACAGAGGGATTGACGGCCGAGGAGGGAAAGAAGATTATCGGGGTACAAGCTAATTTGTGGGCGGAGTATATCACGACTTTTAGTCATGCTCAATATATGTTATTGCCGCGTATGGCTGCATTGGCAGAGGTGGCATGGACTCCGCAAGAGACGAGAGAGTATTCGAATTTCTTGAACCGGGCGAAGTTGTTGACTCAACGTTACGAGGCTTTAGGTTATAATTTTGCAAAACATATTCTACAAGAGTCAAAGTCCAATGAATAAAATAGTTTGGATGCTGTTTTTCGGTTGTATCACTTGGGGAATGATCGGGTGTTCAACCGAAAAAGAGATTCGTACGGAGCTGAATTCCGGTTGGCAATTCCGGCAGAGGGATTCGGGGACGTGGTTGCCCGCAACAGTACCCGGTACGGTACACACGGATTTGTTGGCTAACGGGAAGATTGAAGATCCTTTTTACCGGATGAATGAATTGCAGTTGCAATGGATTGATAAGAAGGATTGGGAGTACCGGACGGAATTTACGGTTTCGGAGGAAATGGGGAAAAAGGTTAATCAACGGATCACGTTCACGGGGTTGGATACTTATGCGAATGTTTATTTGAACGGGGAGAAGTTGGGAAGTACGGATAATATGTTCCGGACATGGAGGTTTGATGTTGAAGGAAAACTGAAAGTTGGTCGTAACGAGTTGCATATCGTGTTTGTTTCCCCGACTTTGAAGGGACGGGAAGAGATGGAGCGTTACGGTTTGAGACTACCTGCGGATAATGATCAGAGTGTTCGGGGGGAGATGGGAAATGACCGGGTTAGCGTGTACACTCGTAAGGCTCCTTACCATTATGGTTGGGATTGGGGGCCTCGTTTGGTGACTTCCGGCATCTGGCGTCCGGTGATTCTGGAGGCTTGGAATGACGTGAAGGTGGAGGATGTGTTTATTCGCCAGCCTTCCGTAACAAAGGAAAAGGCTCAACTGGTGGCGGAGGTTTGTGTGAACTCGGACAAGCAACAGTGTGTCACGATAGCGATTATGAATGAGGGGAAGATGTTGTTGCAGGAGCAAAAAGAGTTAAGAAGAGGTGAAAATAAAATATCTATTCCTTATGTAATTCAGAATCCTCGTTTGTGGTGGAGTAACGGGTTAGGGGAACAGAACTTGTACGATTTTACGATTCTGGTGACTAGTGAGGAAGGAGTTGTGGCGGAAAAGAAGGTAACGACGGGGTTACGGTCGTTGAGGTTAGTTCGAGAAAAGGATCAATGGGGAGAGTCTTTCGGCTTCGAGTTGAATGGAGTACCCGTGTTTGCCAAGGGGGCTAACGCTATCCCGAATGACGTGTTTCTGCCTCGTGTAACCCCGGATTTGTATGAGAAAATGGTGGCAGATGCGGCGAATGCCAACATGAATATGATCAGAATATGGGGTGGTGGCATATACGAGGATGATGCATTTTTTGAATTTTGTGATAAGTACGGGATCATGGTGTGGCAGGATTTCATGTTTGCCTGTGCGATGTATCCCGGGAATCAAGAGTTCTTGGATAACGTGCGTCAGGAGGCTATTGATAATGTTATTCGGATTCGGAATCATCCTAGTATCGCTTTGTGGTGTGGGAATAATGAAAACGCTTTGGCTTGGCGACACGGTGCGCCGGGGGGATGGGGATGGAAGAACGCTTTCACGAAAGAGGAACAGGATACGGTTTTCAAGGCTTACTATACTGTTTTTCACGAGATACTTCCCCAAGTGGTGAAGGATTACACGGATGGAGATGACTACTGGCCTTCCTCGCCGATGGCGGGACCGGAACCGGATCAACATGGTTTGGACGGGACGACTTCGGGTGACCAGCATTACTGGGGCGTGTGGCATGGTTTCCGACCGTTGGAAAGTTTTGACGAGGTGACTACCCGTTTTTGTAGTGAATACGGTTTTCAGTCCTTCCCGGAGATGAGTACGATAGAAACGTATGCACTACCGGAGGATTATGATATAGAATCGGAGGTGATGAAATCACACCAAAGGAGTTATATTGGTAACGGGCGTATTTTGGATTATATGAAAATGTATTACTGGGTTCCGGAAGAGTTTGAACAGTTTATTTACATGACCCACGTGTTACAGGGGTTGGCTACGAAAATGGGTATCGAGGCACATCGTCGGAATATGCCTTATTGTATGGGCTCTCTGATTTGGCAGATCAATGATTGTTGGCCTGTTGCCAGTTGGTCGACGACGGATTATTATCATAAATGGAAAGCGGCGCATTACATGATGCGGGATTGTTTTAAAGAGGTGATCGTTGCTCCGAAATGGGAGGGGGATTCCTTGGCAATTTATGCCGTGAGTGATAGGCAGGAAATGATTCAGGGGAGGCTGGTCGTTGAGGTGCTGGATTTTCAAGGAAATTCTATTTCCTCTGTAGAAAAAGGAGTAGATGTGACGGCAAATACTTCAACCGTTTTGTGGAAATTGAACCGGGAGGTATTGCTTGCAGGAGGTTCGGAGAATGAGGTGGTGCTTGTGGTACGTTTGCAGGAAGGCGATCAGGTTTTAGATGAAAAGAATATTTATTTCGTGTATCATAAAGATTTGGATTTACCGACACCTCATTTTTCTGTTCAGGCCGGGGAGGAAAATGATGAAAAATTTATTCAGGTATCCTCGGATAAACTGGCTTGTAATGTTATGTTCTGTATTCCGGGAGAATCGGCTTTCTTTTCGGATAATTATATAGATATAATTCCGGGAAGGAATTATAAGATAAAGGTTGACACAGATTTATCTCCAACACAGATACAGGAGCGGATAAAGATACGTTATGTGCATTAAAATATGAAAACTCTTTGACCACGTGTCAAGGAGTTTTTTTCTTTCATGGTTTTAGTGAAGCAATAAATACGTATTTTTGTATATCATAAAACGATAAATTATGGGCAAAAACATTTTGATTTTAGAGGGAAGTCCCCGGTCAAACGGGAACAGTGATATGCTGGCAGAGGCTTTTGCCACGGGTGCTAGGGCTAAGGGATATGACGTGAGCGTGATAAAAGTTCCGGGCTACAAGGTAAACGGGTGTTTTGCCTGTGGTATGTGCTGGTCAATGGGAACACCTTGCGTGCAGTCGGATGATATGGAGAAGATTTTTCCGGAGATAGAACAAGCGGATATGATCGTGTTTGCTTCTCCTCTTTACTTTTTTAGCTGGCCTACTCAGATAAAAAGCGTTATAGATCGCTTGTATCCTTATGCTTTGGAGAAAAGTGAACGGAGTGTGGCAGGTAAGGAGTGTGCTTTGTTGCTTGCAGCGGCAACGGATGTACAGGAAGAGGCGAAAGGTATGTTGGAATCCTATCGAATTTTGGCAGAATACATGCATTGGCATTCTGTTGGTGAGGTTGTAGCTTACGGGGTTGATAAAAAAGGAGATGTTCGAAATACGGCGTATCTCGAACAAGCTCAGGAGTTAGGTTCTCGTTAAATTTTTAGAAGAATCCGGGAGGAGGTGTTCCTTCCGGACCTCTTCCTTCTTTCTTTTTACCAATAGAGTTAAAGCGATAGGAAACCGTTAGCATGTAGTAGTTTCGCTCATTTGTACTGTAACTGGTTTGTGTGTATAGGTCTTGAATACTGTAATTTAACAGGTTTCTTTGACGTAAAATATCCATTGCTTTGAATCTGACTTGGAGTTGTTTTCTTTTTAGGAATTTTTTCCCGATCTCCATGTTCAAGAGGCTATTGGATTGGTTCACGTTTCCACCTTTTTTACTTAGTGTGTAGCTATATGAATAATCACCGGCAAGGATGAATTCTTTCCAGAATACCCATTTGGCACTTGCATTGACTGATTGAGAGAAAGAACTGGAGCCTTCAGTGGTCGTACTCGTGGAATTGGTGTAAGAGGTACGGGAAGATATATTATAGTCCAAATTCTCTGATATGTTGCTATTGATGTTAAGACCGAATGATGCGTTATGAGAGTTCGTCAAGTTCTTTATATTATCGTAGATAGAAGGAGTCCTAGAATAACTGTAAGATAACGAAGGACTTAATCTTAATTTTAAAGATTTGATTTCAAAGGAATAACTGGAATTCATGGAAAGTCCCCATTGACCGTTTAGGTTTACAGGTCGGGTGAGGCGTGCTCCTTGTAATATCTGATAACCGTTGATAACCGTGTCTTTTGAAATAAATTGTGTTGCAGTGGCAATATTGTTAAATGAATTCCGGAAGCTAAGGTTGACATTCAAGAAACTGAAATTTTCTTCACTGACAATATTCCGGTTAAAAGACATGGAGGCTGATTGCGAGAATGTTTTTTTCAAGTTCGGATTTCCTGTCGAAATATTTAATTGGTCTCTCACGTCAAGAATATCTTGTAGTTGCTCGGCTCTGGGGGAATCCGTGTTTCCGTTGTAGTAGAAAGTCATGGTTGACTTTTTAGAAAAGTGATAGCTGAAATTCACTTGAGGGGAGAGATTCAGGTAATTATTTCTCACGTTAGAGTCTGGTGCATTCAGATATTCGTATTTGTTTTCTTCTCTTGATAGATTGATAGATCCACCTGCACTGAAATAGAATTTTTCTTGATTGTACCCGTAACGAATACCTAGGTTATTACTTGATCTAACTGTACTAATCTTATTCGTTAAAGCTGTATCGATTCCAATGACTTCCGTGAATAGAGCATCTTTGTAAGACATACTTTCTTTGTCGGAAGTATTCTTGTTGTAGCTAAAAGAGTAATTAAATGATAATCGGGCCTTCTCTGTCAGTGGTTCGGAATAGGAGATAGAACCTGTGTATGAATTTGAGATGCTTTCAGAGGTGTTGATAAGATTCCGTAATGTATCTTTTTTGTTTATGATACTACTATCTTGCTGGGTATTGTTATTTTTGCTTTTACCGATGTTTATGTTTCCATTTAATGTTAGGGTTCGTCCGGTTTTTTGGAAAGCGTGCATCCACGAGAAGTTACCCCCGAAAGAACGATTTTCACTATGACTTTGATTTTTACTATTCGTGATGTTTATCGTGTCATTGTCTTGAATGTTACTATTCATGTTTAATGATCTGCTATCTGATTTACTGAATGAAAAAGAAGGGGTGAAGTAGAATCTGTTTTTCTTGTTCATGGAGTAGTTGAAGCGAGTATTCACGTTGTGGCTTGAGCTTTCGGACCACGAGTGTGATTCAGAATTGTATATGTTACTTTGGTAACTTTCAGAAGGAAAATATTCTTGAATGCTGGAGTTGGCAGAATATGATTCACTATTGCTACCACTGTAACTTCCTCCGATGTCAGTTCCTTTCTTAAATGTGTTAGCAAAGTCCACGGAGTAACTTTTTCCTCGGTTATTTCCCCCTTTGCCGTGATATTGTGCGTTGGGAAGCTCGGAACCTTGATTGGTGTTACGTAAGCTTCCTTGAATGGAGAATTTTTGCTTTTTGTTGAAGGCATTGGCTGAAGCTCCTAGATTATAGTTGTTGTCTTTAAATGAATCTTCTAGGTCTTCTGAGATGCCGTATCCGAGGTTGGCTTTACCGAACACTTTTAACTGGTTGGGATTCTTGGTTTCAATGTTTAATGAACGGAATCTTTTCCCGTCGTCATATCCTGAGAAATCAGCTTCTTCACTTTTCCCGTCAAACATCTTTATCTTGTTGACGAGGCTGGCCGGAAGTGTTTGAAGTGCGGCCATCGGGTTGCTAAGGAAATATTCGGTTCCATCAATATAGATTTTCTTGACTTCTTCCCCGTTCGCCATTAATTTTCCGTCGACGATTTGGAAACCGGGTAATTTTTTCAACAAATCTTCCAATTCAGCATCCTCTGGAACCTTCAATGCATTTGCGTTGAATTCTGTCGTGTCACCTTTTTGGATGATTAGAGGTGGTTTTGCGGTAATAACAACTTCTTCCAAAACTTCTGGAAGGAGTTTGATCATTCCGATATTTGTATCTGCTTTCACCAGATATTTTTTGCTTGTCGCTTGATACCCGACAAAAGAAGCGGTAATGACCAGTTCACCCGGAAGAAGGTCTTTTAGGGTGAATTCTCCCATGGCGTTGGTTACGGTAGTTGGTTTTTTGTCTTCTCCAATGTAAATGTGTGCGCCCGGCAGAGTTTCGTCATCAGTGTCTCCTGTGACGATCCCTTTTAGTGTATATTTGACTGCTTTTTTTTCAGGTATTATGGCTGTATCTTTTGTAATCGTGTCTTTTTTTTGCGTTTGGGCAAATATTGTCACGGGCATGGTCAACATGAACAAAAGAAAGACTATTTTGTAGATATGAAGTTGCATATTATATGTTGTTGTTCTGATTTAAACAAAAATAGACATATAATATGGATGCACCATGATAATAAAAGGGTTTATGATTTCTTTAAATACTATTTTAACAAAATATTTAGAAGTCTGTTAGAAAGTGATACTAGCGTAGAGTCCGGGGTGCTTCTGGAGTACGGTAGGGGTGAGTGTGATACGTGTACGACCGTAGGGTTTGGTGAAAATATAGGAACTCCCGATGCCTATTGCAGTACCACAAAGAATATCCCACCAATCATGTTTATCGCAATAAGTCCGTCCCCAAGCAACATAAGTGGAGAGGAGATAAGCCGGAATACCGAATTTCCAACCATATCGGCGTTGTAGAAAAGAAGCTCCTTGAAAGGTGACGGTTGCATGTCCGGAGGGGAATGCATGATGGTTACTTCCATCTGGCCGTTTTTTGTGGATCGTATGTTTTAAAATGTAGCTGGTTCCGACAGCCGTGACCGCCGAGAAAATAAGTTGTTTGGTTCCTTGGTAGTCTTTTTTCAATAGAGTGGTAGCTAAACAGAAGACGGGAGTTGCGTAATATATAACGTCTCCGGAGGTCTCTACAGCTTTCTGTTGGGCCGAAACGTTCGTGATTAAAAGTAAAAATAGCAAAGGTGATAGGGCAAATTGAAAAATAATTGTCGGCAATCCTCTTTTCATCTTATTGATAATTAAAATGTAGCCGCAAATGTATAAAAAATGTACGGTTTTGAGTTGAAAAAAATTGATTTATCGTTTTCAAATTACAAAAATAGTCGTACATTTGCACCCGTTATCGCCAATTTAGCTCAGCTGGTAGAGCAACGCATTCGTAATGCGTAGGTCTGGGGTTCGAGTCCCCAAATTGGCTCGAATAGAGGCCTGTCTGATAGACAGGCTTTTGTATTTAAACCTAAACATTATATTTTATGAAACGAGTTATTGTAATTTGTTGTGTATTGATGTGCTTTGGGGGAGTACAATTGGTACAAGCCCAATCATTGAAGGACATTTTAAATTCATCGAAGGTAAAGGATGTGGTGAATCTTGTAACAGGTAACGTGATTAAATTTTCGGATCTTCAAGGAACTTGGAATTACGTGGAGCCTGCTTGTAAAATGACGAGTGGGGATTTGTTGAAAGAGGCGAGTGGTTCGTTAGTGACTTCGGCGTTGGAGAAAAAAATGGTGAATATTTACACGAAGTTGGGGATTGTGCCGGGGAATTTCAGCTACACGTTTAGTAGTGATAGTACGTTTACTAATACGATAGGAAAAAAAGTATTAAAGGGTACGTATTCTTTGGACGAGAAAACACGAGTGTTGACATTACGTTATATGTTGGCAAAAACGATCACGGTGAAAAGTGTGGAAGTACAATTGGTAAAATCGGGGGAACAAGTATCGTTGCTTTTCAATACGGAAAAACTTATGAACTTTGTCAGTGTATTATCCTCTGCCTTGAAGAAATCAGATAAAACAACTACTTCGCTGATGGATGGGTATGATGAGATTCTTTTAGGATTTGAGATGAAGAAATAGTTTGTCAGATGGCGAAAAAGAAGGGACTACCTAACGATTTTGTTGTTAGACAGCTCCTTCTTTCCTTGAATGAAAAACTGCTTAGTAATCCACGCTCCCCAGTGCAAGGAGAAAGTGCGATGCTACTTCTCTTTTTTCTTTTGAATGCCGTATTTTAACGTGTCACTGATGACTTGATACTCGATGATGGAATCTTTTTCGACAATCTTGAATCGAGCTTCACCTTTTAGTTTCACGGTTTTAAGGCTGGACGTGTCTTTCGAGTGGATAATCGTGTAAGAACCGGTTGTTGACGTTTCTGATTTTAAATAGACCGTGGTGCCGTCTGCCAGTTTATAAGAGGTTACTTTTTTGGCCGGACTCCCGGATGTGTAAGTAATTGAAACAACGCCCTCTTTCCCTTTTTCTCCATACTGGGTGATAGCATATTTATCTTTTAGAATCGTGATCGTTTCAATTTTGTTAGGATCAATTATTTTCACGGAATCGGCAGAAACTTCTTTTCCATTGACAATAAATAGGACGGGAATCTCTGATGTTGTACTAATACATGAATCTTGGAGTGTTATTTGACCTATTTTGAGAGGAACTGAAGTTGCTTTTACTTTTTCCGTTTTCAAAAAAAAGTGTGGCGTTTTGCTTTGAATAGAATCCTCGGGCAGGGTGGATCTAAAGGTTGATTCTGTGATTACTGTTTTTTGAGCCGTATCAACGGCCGTAAGGGAATTATTTACTTCTTTTGCATCGAGAATTGAAGTAATATCATTAACTTTGATAGTTGAAATCTCGTTTAGTTCGTTCGAGATTTCGGGACGGGCGAAAGCGGTTAATGTGATTGCCGCAACGGGAAGTACGTAGAGGTACTTCATCCGGGCCCAAGGACTGGATTTTTCTTTTAACATCATAGTTATTCGTTTTTTAAGTTTACTGTGATTAAAGCTGTTGGCCATAGAGTAGAGCCTTGTGCCGACAGCTTTTTTTATTAATAATAATTGATACTGTTTCGCGTTGATGCCTTGACGGATAACCGTTTCATCGGCCTCGTATTCATGAATATTCTGTAATTCCTGTTTCAAGAGCCAAGATGCGGGGTTGAACCACTGGAAAATGATACAAATATCGCTGATCAACAGGTCGATGGAATGTCGATTGTGTACGTGAGCCATTTCATGGATGAGAATTTCCTTGCTATTTTCCTGCAAATCTTTCTCGGAAATGACCACGTATTTCATCCAGCTGAAGGGAGCGATATTCTTGTCATGGATGATGAGGGTAATACCTTTTTCTAGCTTTTCCTGCCTTCCGCCATGTAATAGCCGGAGCATATGAAACAGTGAATAAAGATTACGTCCGAGGAAGAAAAGAATTCCCAGCAAATAAATACACAGCAGGACGGGAAGCCACAACGGGATGGATGAAGGGAGGGCTTGTACTTCTGTTTGTGGAACGTGGTCTGCTAGGGTGAGAATTTGTTCAATGGTTAGTAACGTTTGTTGTACTTCCGATTCTTCGGGAATGGTTATTTCACAGAACGGGATAAGCAGGGATAACAGTAGAATACCCAGTAATGCTATCCGGTTGAAACGATGGAAGGTCTCTTTGCTGAGTAATAATCTGTAAAACAAGTAGAATCCTGTTAAACAGATGGATGTTTTTAGTATATAGACAAAGAAGGTGCCCATAAATAGTTTATTTATCGTGTGCTTTTTCTACTTCGGAAATGAGTTGTTTCAATTCTTCCAATGAAATGTCCTCTTCCTGCACGAGTGAAGATACGGCACTGAGGTACGAGTTGTTGAAATATTTACTGATCACGTTCTTCAAGGTGCCTTTGCGGAACTCTTCTTCACTGATGATCGCGTAATATTGATAGGTGTTCCCGTAAACTTCGTGAGCGAGATAACCTTTTTCTTCCAGCCCGCGCACGATGGTGGATAACGTGTTGAAATGCGGTTTCGGGTCTTCGTAAAATGCAAGCATCTGTTTCACGAATAGAGGGCCTTTCTCCCAGAAAAAGCCCATGATTTCTTCTTCTTTGCTAGTTAATCCTTTCATGGTTTATTTCTTTTGCAACAAAGAACTAAAATATTTAGTTTATAAACTAATTTTTATAGTTAATAAACTTTAAACTCTAGTTTTGATTCGTTATTCTTTTATTTTTAAACATTTGATCTTGTGTTTTACCCGGATCGGTAGAATGTATATTTAATTTTAATGAAGGGTAGGAAGTCCTGTAAAAATGTTTATATTTGTGTAGTAGTGTGCTTGTGGGGAAGTTAGTGAATATCGTCTAATTAAAATTGAATGTAATGGAAGAATGGTGGAGTTCTCTGGGGTTATTTATGCAATCGGTGTGGTGTATCACGCTATTTGCTAGTTTGGTATTTGTTATCCAGACAATCATGACTTTTATCGGGATGGATACGGATGGGGGGATGGATGTTGACGTGAGTGCGGATACAGCGACTGATGGGGATAGCGGTCCTTTCCAGTTATTTACTTTTCGTAACTTCATCAATTTCCTACTGGGGTTCGGTTGGTCGATCATCTCTTTTGAAAAAGCGATAGAAAACCAGTTCGTGTTGATTCTCGTGTCGGCTGTGATCGGTGTGTTGCTAGTGATGGCCGTGATGGCTATTTTCAGATTCATGAGCCGCATGGAGCAAAACGGGACGATTAACATGGCAAATGCCGTGGGGTGTAAAGGGAACGTGTATTTGAAAATTCCGGGAGAAAAACGGGGAGAGGGGAAAGTACAAATCTCGATACAAGGGGCTATCCGGGAATTTGATGCCCTGACAGCAGGCGAGGAATTGGAGACGGGAGCACCGATTCGGGTCGTGGAAGTGATAAACGACAACACCTTACTGGTGGAGCGTTTTTAAATGACTATTTATTATTAATCTTAGGAATATATGGAAAGTATGGAAGGTAGTTTGTATTTGATTGTCGCCATCGTGGCGGTGTTGTTTGTTACGTTTGCGGCGATATTGTCCCGTTATAAACGTTGTCCGTCAGACAAGATTCTTGTCGTGTACGGGCGGACCGGTAAGAATGCGACCGGGGGAGTGAGTTCCGCACGTTGTATTCATGGAGGGGCGGCTTTTATCTGGCCGGTGTTCCAGAGTTTTTCATTTCTGGACTTGACTCCGATCTCTATCGAGTGTAATTTGACGAATGCTTTAAGTAAACAGAATATACGAGTAGATGTGCCTTGTCGTTTTACGGTGGGTATTTCTACCGAACCGGATAGCATGACGAATGCGGCAGAGCGTTTGTTGGGGCAACGGCAGGAAAATATTCAGGATTTGGCCAAGGATATTCTTTTTGGGCAGTTACGTTTGGTGATTGCCACGATGGATATTGAGGAAATCAATTCCGACCGGGATAAATTCTTGGCTAACGTGAGTGCTAACGTGGAGGCCGAGTTACGGAAGATCGGTTTGAAACTGATCAACGTGAACGTGACCGACTTGCGGGATGAGTCCGGGTATATCGAGGCTTTGGGAAAAGAAGCAGCAGCGAAAGCGATCAATGATGCCAAGAAAAGCGTGGCCGAGCAGAATCGATTCGGAGAGATCGGTAAAGCCGAGGCAGATCGGGATAAAGATATTCGTATCGCGGAAACCGTGCGGGACACTCGTATTCGGACGGCCGAGGCTAATGCAACCGCGGTGGAGGGAGAAAACAATGCCAAGATTTTAATTGCCGATTCGGATGCCATCCGTCGGGAGAGAGAGGCCGAGGCTGCCCGTAAAGCTATCGCGGCAGAGAAAGTGCAGGCTGCAAAGGCTTTGGAAGAGGCTTATATGGCAGAGCGGGAGGCTGAGATTGCTCGTGCCGAAAGAGAGAAAGCTACACAAGCGGCTAATATCGTGGTTCCCGCACAGATTGACAAGGAGAAAGCGATTATTGATGCGGAGGCCGAGGCGGAACGTTTGCGCCGGTTGGCGAAAGGAGAGGCTGATGCCATTTTTGCCAAGATGGATGCCGAAGCACGAGGTTTATACGAGGTGCTGACAAAACAGGCGGAAGGATATGCCCAAATCGTGAAAGCCGCAGCCGGAGATCCCGACAAGGCGGTGATGATGTTGATTACCGATAAGTTGCCGGAGCTGGTGAGAACGCAAGTGGAGGCTGTTAAGAATATCAAGATCGACAAGGTTACCGTTTGGGATGGCAATAATGCCGGGAACGGGAATACTTCCACGGCTAACTTCATCTCGGGGATGATGAAATCGGTTCCCCCATTGAATGATTTGTTTAACATGGCCGGGCTGAATTTACCGACTTTCCTGAAAGGTGCCGCCACGGAAGAGAAAACCACGGATGCCGGACAACAGGATGAGATCGTTGAAGAAGTTGAGAAGTAGGGGAGATTCTAACTTTTAGTTTCGTTTTTTCGTTTACTAATAATTACCTTTGTGGTATACTTCAATCGAGTATATGACAAAGGTAATTAATCAATTCATAAAATAGAGGAAAGTTTATGCGCTGGATAATTGACGGTGTTGATGATTTGAATCGGGTTGCAAAAGAGTTTTTGGAAAGGACCGGAAATAATACGATATATGCCCTGTACGGGCCGATGGGAGTGGGAAAGACCACTTTCGTGAAAGCGGTAGCCGGGTGTTTGGGGATAGAGGATGATGTGAATTCCCCGACGTTCGCTATCGTAAACGAGTATCTGACGGCCACGGGAGACTCGGTTTTTCATTTCGATTTCTATCGGGTGAAGAATATTGAGGAGGCCATGGACTTCGGTTACGAGGAATATTTTTATAGCGGGAATCGTTGTTTTATAGAGTGGCCGGAGATGGTGGAGCCTCTGTTACCGAAAAACACGTTGATATGCAAGTTCTCTGAACTGGCAGATGGTCGGAGAGAATTGGTGATTGAAGAAAAACTTTAAAGTGTAGGTTATGGATAACTCGGGTAAATTATTGGGAGCCCAAATTAATCGGGAGTGGTTTCTATACCAAGAAAAAGAAGTATTCGGGGAATACCGGCAGAAACGATTGACAATCGGTTTACCGAACGAGATCGAGCGACGGGAAAACCGGGTGTGTTTAACTCCGGAGGCCGTGGCCATGATGGTTGATATGGGGCATACGATAATGATACAACGAGGAGCCGGAGAGGCTGCACATTACCATGACCGGGAGTACGCCGATGCGGGAGCTCAGATGTTGGATACCTGCGAGGAAGTGTACACGGCGGATATTATACTGAAACCGACTCCGGTGATGCAGGCAGACGTGGAGATGATGCATGATCGGCAGGTTATATTGTCACCGATCGAGCTTTTCGAGTTACGAAAAGAGGCTGTCGTGGAGATGATGCAGAAGAAAGTGACGGCTGTCGGGTTCGATATTCTGAAAGACGAGAACGGGGTTTATCCCGTGGTCCAGATGATGAGTGAGATTTCTGGAAGTTCGGCAATCATGATTGCCAGCGAGTACTTGAGCAATTCTCGGGAAGGGAAAGGTATCTTGCTGGGAGGGGTGACGGGAATCACTCCAGCCGAGGTGGTTATCTTGGGAGCCGGGACTTTGGGGGAATATGCGGCTCGCACGGCGTTGGCTTTGGGGGCAGAGGTGAAAGTGTTCGATCATTCACTGGAGCGTCTACGCCGGATAAATCATTGTCTGGGACAACGGGTATATACTTCTGTTTTTCATAAGCCGGTTTTGGAACGGGCGTTGTTGTCTGCCGACGTGCTGATCGGGGCTTTGCGTTTCTTCGATGATGATTTCGGGATTACCGTGTCCGAAGAACAGGTAAGATTGATGAAACAGGGGGCGGTGATCGTGGATATGTCCATTGAACATGGTGGATGTATTGAAACATCAGGGCCAACGACTCATGAGAACCCGACGTATGTATATAACGGGGTAATCCACTATTGTGTCCCGAATGTCCCGTCGAGAGTGGCCCGCACGGCATCTATCGCTTATAGTAATTTATTCACTCCTTTATTTGATAAGATTTCCCGGGCGGGTGGCTTTAATACTGCCATAAAAAATGATGCGGGATTACGGCATGGCGTGTATGTTTATAACGGTGTGTTGACGAAACGGGTGATTGCCGATCGCTATGGATTAGTTTCTAGAGATATTGATTTATTGATGGCTGCTTTCTGATCACCCGAGAAAGACAATAATTCCCAGTAGTATTCCGTACACGAGAGCATATGGGAAAGCCCGTTTTAAGATTCCCCCTTCTTGGCCCTGTAATTGACATGCGGAGGCGGCAATAGCAATACTCTGGGGAGAGATAATTTTCCCGGCAGTAGTGCCTGTGGTGTTGGCGGCGGCAAGCCAAGAAGGAGCAATGTCCATGTTTGCGGCGATTCCTGCTTGCAACTTCCCGAAAAGAATGTTTGCCGAAGTACCGCTACCCGTGATAAATGTTCCTATTTCCCCGACTAGAGGGGACCAGAAAGCGTAATACTTCCCGGAGATGGAAGTGAGTGTGTCGGCCAGTAATTGCACCATGCCGGATATTTCCATGAGTGCGGATATACTGACCAAGGCGATAACCATAATAATGGTACTGCGGATTTGTACGAGAGTTTGGCCTAGTAACGTGAATTGTCTGCTTGTCGTTATACCCTGTATTTGTCCCCCGATAAAAGCTCCGGCAAAAAGCAATAAACTCGTTGCCTTGAAATTGAAGGGAATAGCCAGTAATATAAAGAAAATGATAAGGCCGTAGACACTCCACGCTTGGTATATTTGTCGGGGCGAGTGTTTCGTGGGAATTGTGTCACTTTTTTCGGTCCATTTACTCCACGCGATAATAATAATGATGGAACAAATACTGCCTAGAATGGCTGGCATCTCCGGACCGAGATATGTGGCCGTGGCGTATTGTGCTAGGAAGGATACGCCCCCGACAAGCGTGCCGAGCAAGATGTTCTTGAGTAAAGCTTGGCGGCATCTGTCGGCCAATATAGCCAAGGTTATCGGGATCAAGAATATAAAAGGATATAATTGTTGAATGGTAGCCTTACACAATTCAGGTAACGGGCAGCCGGTCTCTTCCATGAGAACGGTTTCTGCGATACCGACGGCCCCGAATGTCGTGGGTTCACTGTTAGCGATGAGGCTCACGAGTACGGCGAACAACGGGCGAAATCCCAGCGTTACGAGTATGGCTGCCGGGATGGCGACCGAAGTCCCGTAGCCGGCCATTCCTTCCAGTAGCCCCCCGAATCCCCACGTGATCAGTAATACCTGTACACTCCTGTCCGTGGAAATCGTTGCCAGTTGGTCTTTTAACACTTTAATCTTGCCGGAATCCAGCAGAATATTATAGCTAAATACAGCCATCCAGATAACGGAAAGAATAGTGATACAAGCACGTGCGGTACTGTTTATTAAAGTGAAACCGATCTCTTGTGCGGGTATACCAAAGGCGAAAATGGCCAACATAACGGTAATAACAAGGGTAAGCAGGCTACTCTTATCTCCGGGCCACTTGCATATCCCCATGGATATGACCAGTATAACCATTGGCAGTAAGGCAAACAAGATTTCGAACATGACGTATCGTTAACCTTCTTATTGCTTGAGAATGGAGTCTATAACCGGGGTTAAGTCACTGTTTTTAGGTATTTTAATACCCCGGATTCCGGCAGCCTCCGCCGCCTCGATGTCCCGTGAACCATCCCCGATTAACCACGAGGCAGATTTGTCGATGTCAAACTCCCGGATAGCCTGTTCAATCATGTAAGGCGATGGTTTGCGGCATTTACAGGGGGCAATGCTGCTGTGATGAGGGCAGTAGTATATTTTATCCACGTGCGCCCCATGCTTTTCCAATTCCTTGCACATATGAGCGTGAAGGTTGTCCACGTCTTCGATCGAGTACTCCCCTTTAGCGACCCCGCCTTGATTGGTAACTATGATAATCAAATAACCCGCCTCGTTCAGTCGACGAATTCCGTCGATTACACCGGGATTGAAAACGAAGTCTTCAACTTTATATATGTAATAATGACCTTCATCAGAATTAATGGTCCCGTCCCGATCCAGAAATATAGCCTTGTTCATTAGATTTTATGATTTTAGATTCAGGCTACCCCCACTAGCTCCCCCTTACACAGGGGGAGGATACGCTGCATTGTTATATTGTAATGCTTTCTTGCGTTCATTTCTCCCCTTGTGTAAGGGGGAGTCAGCGGGGGTAGTTCTCTTATTTTCATTTTCAACCTGTAACCTGAAATTCACCTGTGGCGAATTTCAATGCATTATCTTAAATATTAACTCCTTCAAAAGCTCACCGTCTGAAATGTTAGCGTTACCGACACCTTTTGATTTGAGGTCGTACTCCCGTAACCAAGAGATAATATTGGCACATTTCATGGCGTTATATCGTTTCGCTCCTTCCGTGTAATCTTTCAGAAAATAGGGATTGATACCCAGTAACCGGGCCATTTCTTGCTGGTTTGGGGTACTTTTCTTCTGGTAGTGGTACGTCAGTAGGTTCAGAAAGTACCGGAACAACATGCTGATCGTGAGAACCAGCGGGTTGTTCTTGGGGTTAGCCTCGAAATAATTCACGATACGGTTTGCTTTCAGGTGATCCATCTGTATGATGGCTGCCGTGAGTTCGAACGTGTTGAATTCCTTGCTGATCCCCGTGTGTTCTTCCACCAGATTCTCCTTGATTTCACCGCCACCGGGAAGTAGGAGCATGAGCTTGTCCAGTTCGTTGGCCACCTTGCTCAAATCGTTCCCCAGACTTTCTGCGAGAATACCCGCGGCTTTCAATGAAATCATGTACTTCTTGTCTTTGCAGTACGAAATAATCCAGTCCGGGATCTTGTTGTCGTAAAGTTTGGCCGACTCGAAATAGATGCAATGCGAAGAACTGCTTAATTTTTTGAAAACTCCTTTACGTTTATCCGGTTTCTTGTTTTTATAGAGAAACACGAGGATCGTTGTCGGTTGAAGATGATCAATATAAGGCAGTAAATTCTCGAAATCCCGGATATTCTGGGCCTCCTTGACAATGACAACTTGACGTTGTGACATCATGGGAAAGCGGCGGGCCGTATCGGTCACGGTGGTCATGGAGACATCGTTCCCGTACAATATCGTTTGGTTAAACGCCTTCTCGTCCTCCGTGAGGGCGTTTTTCTCGATGCGTGTCGCTATATCGTCCAAAAAATAGGACTCTTCCCCCGATAGAAAGTAAATCGGGGCATATTTCCCTGCTTTTAAATCTGCAACTATCTCTTCGTATTTCATAAGGCAAAAGTAATAAACTTTAAATTCCGATCATATCAAAGAGTGGTAATTTTAGTGCCAAGAACAGGATTTATCGCCGGGTGATGTGAGAAGGGCCTCCCTTTTCGATCGAGCGCACGATCTGCTCGATTTTGCGGTCCCGCCCGTTCGGTTCGTAATCGGCTTTCAGGTTATTCCCGAACAACAGGGCCAGCGATTGCCAGAAATAGGCATTCACCGTACCCTTATACTCCTTGATGTGATTGAACGACGTGTTGTTTGTCTCCCGGTAGATCAGGCGAACGAGAATCTTCCCTTGCGTGACGGTCAGTTTCATCAACGGTTGCTTGAACGTGTGCATGAGTTCCTTGTACTCTTTCTTGATAATCTGTTTTCGTTTTGCCTCGGAATCCGTTTGCGCTAGTTTATTTTCAATCTCGTTGATCTTGGCGGCGGCTATTTTCGCATACGGGAACACCTTTCTCACGTTATAAACCATCCTTTGGTTCCGTTGTTGCTGGCGGGCGTATTTCCGTGGATTCTTCAATCGGGCGACGACATCTACTTCATGGAGAAGAACATGGGGTACGGTATCCCTGCCCATAATCACGGACGGGACAACACTCTGCGCTGTTGCAAAGCTGTTAATAAATAAAGATAGGAGTGATATGATAAATATTTTGCACATTTTTATATCTTTGCATTAACGCTTTATCAATACAAAGTTAGTAGATATATTTGACTTGTAAAAATATTAATTAGTGGAAAAGGAATTTCAGGATCTGTTTCAGATACGTCACAATGATGACCGTGTTGAGGTGGGAAAGGTGTTGATTGCAGAACCTTTTCTGGAAGGTAAATATTTTAACCGTTCCGTGGTCTACATGGTGGAACATGATTCGAGCGGGAGCGTGGGTTTTGTATTGAATAAGCCGTTACCTTACACGACTTCCGAGTTGGTAAAAGAACTCGAAGGCGTACATTTCCCCGTGTACATTGGTGGTCCCGTGGAGCGTAATCAGTTGTATTACATCCATCGGAGAAATGACATACCGGACTCGGAAGAGATCGCGAAAGGTATATATTGGGGAGGTGATTTTAAGGCTTTGACGGAGATGTTGAAAGCCGGAAAGGTATTGGAAGGAGAGATTCGTTTCTTTGCAGGGTATAGTGGCTGGACAGATAGCCAGTTGGAGAATGAATTGAAGGAGAATTCTTGGATGGTGGGGACAATTCCTACCGTGATTACGCTAACCAGCCCGAAGGGGGGATTATGGGAACAAGCCATGAGTTCTCTGGGGGGAAGATACAAGCTGTGGGCGAATTTCCCGGAAGACCCGATTCTTAATTAATTGAGAATTGAGAATTGACAATTGAAAATGAAGAAGATTTGATGAGTTTGGAGATTAGAGGGGACTACCCCTACCGGCTCCCCCTGTGTAAGGGGGAGTTAGAGGGGGTAGTTAAAGCATTGGCCTTGTGTGGTTGGAATCTAAAATCTAAAATCATTAAATCTAAAATATAAAGGCAGGCCGTTCTATCGCTGTCCCGTGAGGGAGAGAGGAAAGTCCGGGCAACGCAGGGCATCGTGCTTCTTAACGGGAAGGTCTCCGAGAGGGGGCAGTAGTGTAACAGAAAATAACCGTTCCGTTTGCGGAATAAGGGTGAAAAGGTGAGGTAAGAGCCCACCGGTATCCCGGGTGATCGGGGTAGCCGTACACCTCACGAGTTGCAAGACCATGTACACTGGCGCTTAGGTTTGCCCGACCGATGTCAGGGGGTAGGTCGCTAGAGCCGCGGAGTGATCCGCGGAGTAGATAAATGATAGAAACCGCAAGGTACAGAACCCGGCTTACAGGCCTGCCTTTTTTTTATTGAAAACCGATTAATTCGCAATTTATGAACTACGATTTATGATTCAGGAAAACATTAGTATAATGACTTGATCTAAAATCATAAATCAGTAAATTAATAAAATCTATAACAATAACTAGGACGTGAAATCAATCAGAGAAATATTTAGAATCGGGTACGGGCCTTCTTCCAGTCACACGATGGGACCGGGACGGGCGGCGTATTATTTCAAGGAAAAGAATCCGGATGCCGAGCGCTACCGGGTGACCTTGTACGGGAGTCTGGCATTGACGGGAGTGGGGCACGGAACGGATGTTGCTATCCAGAAGATGATCAATCGGCCGGACGACACGGAAATTATATGGGAGTCCACGAAATCCCTGCCCCATCATCCGAACGGGATGTTGTTCGAGGCTTTAAGAAACGGGGAAGTCGTGGATCGTTGGGAGGTATATAGTGTGGGAGGTGGCGCCCTGTGGGATGAACTGGGAACCTTCAAGGAGGAAGATGTCTATCCCGACACGAAAATGACGGATATACTGGACTGGTGCAAGGCCGAGGGGCGCTCTTTCGTGGAGTACGTGGAACTGCACGAGGGACCGGAAATCTTCGACTATCTCGAAGAGGTTTGGAAAGTGATGGTTACAAGTATTCATAACGGCTTGGAAAACGAGGGTGTGTTACCCGGTAACCTGCGGTTGGCACGCAAGGCTTGTTCCTACCACGTGCGGGCCCAGCAATCGGCAGGTACCCTGCGCCATATGGGAATGGTATTTGCTGCCGCTTTGGCAGTTGCCGAAGAGAACGCGGCAGGAGGTAAGATCGTGACGGCTCCCACGTGCGGGTCGGCCGGGGTCGTACCTTCCGTGTTGTTCTTTTTGAAACACGATCAGGAGATTAGTGATAAACGAATTATAAAAGGTTTGGCCACGGCCGGATTGATTGGTAACATCGTGAAAACCAACGGTTCTATTTCCGGTGCGGAGGTAGGATGTCAGGGAGAACGGGGAACGGCTTGCGCAATGGCAGCCGGTGCGGCGGCCCAGATTCTGGGAGGTTCCCCGATGCAGATCGAGTACGCTGCGGAAATGGGATTCGAGCATAACTTAGGTTTGACGTGCGATCCCGTGGGCGGTTATGTGCAAATTCCCTGCATCGAGCGAAATGCCTTTATCTCGCAGAAAGCGCGGGAGTGTGCAATCTATTCTTTGTTCTCGGATGGCCGGCACAAGGTGTCTTTTGACGACGTGGTGGAGACCATGATGCAGACGGGATGCGATATGCAGGCCAAGTATCGCGAGACAAGCCTCGGAGGGCTGGCTCGTATATACAGGGCTCCCTTGAAAAAATCGTAGCGTCGAATCCGGTGTCGGTGAGCCGGAATGGTACATTAATTGTAACAACTAAGAATAGAAAATCGTAGACCTAAAGTTATACAAGGCTTATGGACAGGATTAAGTTAAAAGTTTTCGGGTTATCCTATCAGAGTATGTCACAAACCGGTGCGTACGCGCTGATTCTGGCGGAAGAGAATGATGCCTTCCGCATCCCCATCATTATAGGGATTGCGGAGGCTCAATCCATTGCCATACAGATGGAACACCTGCACTCACAGCGTCCCTTGACGCACGATTTGATGAAGAGTCTGGCGGATAGTCTGGGTGTGGTTCTAGAAGAGGTTTATATATATCGTTGGGAATCCGGCATCTTTTACTCTGAACTGCGTTTCAGGAATGGCGAGGAACTGCTGAAGATTGATTCGCGTACTTCCGATGCCATCGCCTTGGCCTTGCGCTATAATTGTCCGATTTATATTGCGGCCAGCGTGATTGCCAAGACTGCCATCCCGATCTCCGATCTGGCCACGGGAGAATTTAGCGGGCAAAAGCCTGTTGAACCGGAGAAATCCGAAACAACCGAGTATAACTTCACGATAGAAGAATTAACCCGTTTACTGGATGAGGCCGTGAAGAACGAGGATTACGAGAGTGCCTCTCGCTTCAGGGATATGCTGAAAGCTAGGAAAGAGGAATAATATATAAAACATGAAAACAATGGATCGCATAAAACTTGACTACTCGAAGGTGTTATCGTTTGTAGGGGAAAAAGAGATCGCCGTGCAACGAGAAAAAGCAACAAAGGCTCTAAAGGGCTTGGAAGACGGAACTTGTAAAGGGAGTGACTTTTTGGGTTGGCTCGATCTACCCGTCCACATCACGGATGATGAATTGAATCGTATTTCCGCTTGTGCCAACAAGTTAAGGGAGCAAACCGATGTTGTTGTCATTGTGGGCATCGGGGGATCTTACTTGGGAGCCAAAGCGGTGATCGAGGCCATGTCCGGTAGTTTTGATGCTTATTCCGGTACGAAAGTTGTTTTCGCGGGAAATAACGTGAGCGAGGACTATCTATACGAGTTACAGACGTTCCTTAAAGATAAGAAATTCGGTATATGCGTGATTTCCAAATCGGGAACCACGACCGAACCTGCCGTGGCTTTCCGTTTACTGAAGGATCAACTGATCGAGCAAGAGGGAGTTACCGTGGCAAGGGAGAGAATCGTGGCCATTACCGACGAGAAAAAGGGAGCCTTGCGAACGATGTCGGACCGGGAAGGGTACGAGACTTTCGTTATTCCGGACAATGTCGGGGGACGCTACTCCGTGCTGACCCCCGTGGGATTGCTCCCCGTGGCTATTGCCGGGTTTGACGTCCGGGCTTTAGTTAAAGGTGCCGTGGATATGCGGGCGTATGGCAAGGAGAATGGGGCAGAGCTTTCCGCCACATACGCTGCCGTTCGGAATGCGCTCTACGAGAAGGGGTACGTGATCGAGATCACGGTGAACTTCAACCCGAAATTGCATTATGTTGCCGAATGGTGGAAACAGCTTTACGGGGAAAGCGAGGGCAAAGAGAATAAGGGTATATTCCCCGCCAGCGTTGACTTCACGACAGATTTGCACTCCATGGGGCAATACATACAGGAAGGACGTCGAAATCTGTTCGAGACGGTTCTTTCCATTGATAAAACGAAATACAGCTTGCAAGTGCCTTGCGATGCCCATGACCTTGATAAACTGAATTATCTGGCCGGTAAGCGCGTCGATGAGGTAAATAAGATGGCCGAACTGGGAACCCAACTCGCCCACGTGGATGGTGGGGTACCGAATATCCGGGTCATTATCCCGGAACTGACGGAGTACTACTTGGGTCAGCTATTCTATTTCTACGAACTGGCTTGTGGTATCTCCGGTGGTATACTCGGGGTGAATACTTTCGACCAGCCGGGCGTGGAGGCCTATAAGAACAATATGTTCATGCTGCTGGGCAAGCCGGGGTACGAGAGAAAATAAAAAGTGAACTGGCAATGCCAGTTCACTTTTTATTTAAATAGAGATTCCTCTCCTCGTTCCTTCTTCCGGATGGCAAAAGTGAGGTACGTGTTATTCAATATATCAATAGTCAGTAATTTCCCGGAAAGTACGCCGGGTTTCTCCAGTATGATTTTAATTGCTTCGTTCGCTTGAAGGGAACCGACAATTCCCGGTAATGCCCCGATGACACCCAGCGGTTGCGAGAAATTTTCGATCTCGTCATTGTACTCGAAAAGATCCCGGTAAGTGGGACCGTTCTGGTAATTGAATACGGACACTTGCCCGCTGAACTCGCAAATGCTGCCGTAAACGAACGGTTTTCCCAGCTTCACGCAAGCGTCATTAATCAGGTAACGGGCGTGGAGATTATCTGTCGCGTCCATGACAATATCGTATTCGGGAATGATTTCCAGTGCGTTATCCAGTGATAACCGGGTAAAATATGGTGTAATCCGGGTGAATGGATTTAATTGTTTTAATTTCGTGGTGGCGACGGTGACTTTCGGAGTTCCCACGTGAGTCGTGTCGTATAATATTTGGCGTTGCAGGTTGGATTCTGAAACAACATCGTCGTCCATGATGCCGATATGGCCGATTCCTGCTGCCGTGAGGTAATATAATATAGGTGAGCCTAATCCCCCGGCTCCTACGACCAGTATGCTCGTTTCTTTAATTTTTTCTTGTCCTTGAATTCTAATGTCGTGTAGGATAATGTGTCGATTATAACGTTCTTGTTCTTGATTGGTCAGTGGCATCGGTAATGAAAATTCTAATTTGTTCTACTCTTGTTACTTGCTTTCGTTAATGTGTTGTTTGACAAATCGGTTGACGGTGCAGATGGATACTTTGTATTTCTTGGCTATTTTCTTGTAAGGTACGCTGTTATCCATGAGTTCGATAATCTTCTCCTTGTTTTGTATCAACACGTTCAACTGCGGACAACTGCCATACGGGCGCCCCAGTTTTTTTCCCTCGGCCTTTCTTACCGCGAGAGCCTCTCTTGTCCGGATGGATATAAGATTACGTTCGATTTCTGCGACTAGCCCGAACGCGAATCCTAGGATTTTACTGTTCAGGTTATTCTCGAAAGTGTATCCTTCTTTCGTGCTATGAAGAACAATTTTACGTTGAATACAGGTATTGATGATATTCATGATGTCAATCAATGTCCTGCTCAATCGCGAAACTTCCGTGACGATAAGGCAATCACCTTCCTGCAAAGATTCCAGAAGGTCGCCTAATTTTCGGTCATTACTATGTACTTTTCCACTGACAACGTCATGATACCACTTGTCAATATCAAGTCCCCGGTGGGCTGCAAATTTCTTGATCTCCTCCTGCTGGTTTTCCAAATGTTGTTTGTTTGTGCTGACTCGCAAATATGCAACTACCATAATTAAAATGATTTTAGAGTATTAAAAAGACAAACGTAACAAAAGGAGAAGAATATTTATTGTTTTTCAAAAGTTAAAAGAAGTTATCAAGCATGTAATAATAAGGTTTGGCGGCTACCAAACCCTATTATTATTAACTACATCCAAGCGTCCCAATCTTTCCACACGGGTTCATACCCTTGTGCTTTAATGGCCTCGACCATTTCTTGCGGGGTACGGTTATCGTTGATGGCAAATTGTTCCAGTTCCTTGTGGGGAACGACGTACCCGCCCGGCTCCGTGCTTGACCCGGCACTCATGGACGTGGCTCCTAGGTGCATCACGTGATCCCGGAATTCCCGGCTTTCCCGCGTGGACACGGAGATTTCGGCCTGCTGGTCGAGCAAACGGTAGGCGCATATCAGTTGCACCATCTGCTTGTCGTTGATCGGGTCTTTCGGCATGAAGGCCCCGGCGTGTGGTCGCAGGCGGGGAAGAGAGATCGAGTACTTGGAACGCCAGTAGGTCCTTTCTAGGTATTTCAAGTGCAGGGCCGTGAAGAACGAGTCGGTGCGCCAGTCTTCCAGACCGAGCAATGCCCCGATACCCATTTTCTGAACCCCGGCCGTGCATACCCTGTCGGGAGTTTCCAAACGGTAGCGGTAATTTGCCTTCCGTCCCTTGGGGTGGTACTTGGGATATTGTTGTTCGTTATACGTTTCTTGGTACACGCACACGAAGCTCAACCCGGCCTCGTGTAACCGGGCGTAGTCCTCCGTGTCGAGAGGTTGCACTTCAAGGGCGATCTGCGAGAACTTGTCCCGTACTGCGCGGATCACTTTCTCGTAGTAGTCCACCGTGGTCACGGCGGGCCCCTCGCCCGACACGAGCAACAGGTGCTTGAATCCCCACCCGGTAATGACGTCAGTTTCCGCCTGTACCTCTTCGAGAGTAAGCATTTTCCGGTGAATATCGTTATCGTGGTTGAAACCGCAGTACACGCAGAAATTCGTGCAGTAATTGGAAACGTACAGGGGAATGTACAACTGGATCGTGTTCCCGAATCTTTCCAGAGTCAGACGGTTAGCCTCCACGGCCATGTCCTCCAGTAACGGTGTTGCTGCCGGGGAGATCAATGCCATAAAATCATCTAACGTGCGATGCGGGTTATTGATTGCCGCGATAGCATCGTTTTTCGACTTATCCATGATGTTCTGTTTCACATCGTCCCAGTCGTAGGTTTTCAAGGTATCGTAAAATGAAGTCATTTACTTGATGTTTAAAAGTTTGTAAAGTTCATAAGGTTCATAAGGTTCATAAGGTTTTGTTTCGTGTGCTAACAACCCCCTCTAACTCCCCCACAGGGGGAGAAACGGACGCAAGAAGTCGCTTCAATGTTTCAATGTAGCACATCCTCCCCCTGTGCAAGGAGGAGCCAGAGGGGGTTGTTTAATCTTTATCGGTAACATAAACTGCCGTTAAAACACTGTCCGAAGGACACCCATCACTTTACGTGCCTTATAGACCTGATGAACCCATTTAATCCAAAAATGCCGTTAACGGGGAGCTGGCCTGTGCGTGGCGGTATTGTTTGGCAAGTTTTGCCTCGAATGCCATGCGTCCGGCCTCCACGGCCAGTTTAAATGCCCGCCCCATTTCTACCGGGTTAGGCGATACGGCAATAGCGGTATTCACCAGCACTGCGGCAGCACCCATTTCCATGGCAGCGGCGGCGTGGGAGGGAGCCCCGATTCCGGCATCCACGATTACCGGGATGTTACTCTGTTCAATGATGATCTCCAGCAGGTCGCGGGTCACCAGCCCTTTGTTCGTGCCGATCGGTGCGCCTAACGGCATCACGGTGGCGGCCCCGGCATTTTCAAGGTGTTTGCAAAGTACCGGATCAGCTTGAATGTAGGGTAATACCACGAAACCCAGTTTGGCCAATTCCTCGGTCGCTTTCAAGGTTTCGATCGGGTCGGGCAACAGGTACTTGGGATCGGGATGTATTTCCAGTTTCAGCCAGTTCGTGCCGAGAGCCTCTCTCGCCAGTTGTGCAGCGAACACGGCTTCTTTGGCGGTTCTCACGCCGGAAGTATTGGGTAACAAGGTGATATGAGGTGCTTTCAGATGAGCCAGAATATCATCATCCTTACCGTCCATGTTCATGCGTTTCAGCGCGACGGTTACGAGTTGTGATTCGGATGCCAAGATGGCATCTTCCATCAGTTGATTCGATGCGAATTTACCGGTTCCGGTAAATAAGCGTGAGGTAAATTCTTTGTCTGCTATTTTTAAAGCCATACTAATTTTAGATTTTAAATTTTAGATTGAACTCCTCCGTCAGCTTCGCTGCCACCTCCTCTATAAACAGAGGAGGAGCTGGTGACTCTTCCCAAAGATGAAGAGTAACTCAACTCTCCCTCTGTTTATAGAGGGAGTACCCCGAAGGGGGGAGGGAGTTCTTTTATATTCAATTGTTCCACCGTTTCTCTCGTTTTTCCCGTTATATCCTCGCTGTTTTTAAGCAGGGAAGAGAGGGCGATGCCCGTTACTCCCGTGTTTAATATCGGTAGAATATCGTCCTCCCGGATGCCCCCAATGGCGTGGACGGGAAGATGGATGCTCTCTTTCCGGCAGGCGTCCATGATCTTCCGGTAGCCTTCGAGACCGAGGACCGGGCTGAGACGCTTTTTCGTCGAGGTGTACGTGAATGGTCCCAGACCGATGTAGTCTACCTGTTGACGAAAACGGGTCACGACGTCTTCAAACGTGTTGCATGTTCCCCCGATGATCTTCGAGTAACCGAGAATCCGGCGGGCTTCGAGGGGATTCATGTCCTCTTTTCCCAAGTGTACCCCGTCGGCATCCAGTTCAAGGGCGATGTCCACGTTGTCATTGACAAGGAACAAGGCCCCGTGACGTTTACAAATCTCTTTCACGGTGCGTCCGACACGGATAAACTCTTCCCGGTCAGCCTCTTTCATCCGTAGTTGCACCCATCGACATCCTCCCTTGCACACGGCCTCCACCTGTTCGGGAATAGAAACTCCCTCCTTGTGGTCGGTGATGTATTGCAAGGGAATCCGGTACAAGTCAACTTCCGGGGCGGTGCTTTCCATGCGGTTATGCATCCCTAGGTTCGTGTCGTTGGAGCGGATAAATCCTGCCACGTAGTACTGCCCCAGCCGACAAGCGTCGGGGAGGGGATAGCCGAGCGTGAGATACGAGGCGATGGCCGAGGAGAGAACGCATCCCGTCCCGTGTTTCCCGTGTCTTGCCCGTGTCACCGAGAAGGTGTACACCTTGTCCGGGGTGACCAGCCGATCGGAAGCCAGCGCCCCGTCATTATGACCGCCTTTCCAGAGGATATTGAGGTTCAGGCTGCGGGCCAGCGCTTGCAGGCTTTCCACGTCCGGGTGATTCCCGAAAAGTGTTTTCAGCTCGTCCGTGTTCGGGGTGATCAGGTATATCTTTCGAAGTATATCCTGCAACTGAGTTAGATTCTCCCCGTCATGGAACTGGAACCCGGCGCTGGCTTTCAGTATCGGGTCCCAGATAATCCTTACCTTAGGGAGAGCCGTCCGGAGATAGTTCACCACTTGTTCCAGCGTGTCGAAACTTTCGATCAACCCGATCTTGACGTAAGCGGGGCTGAACTCCCGGAACAGGACGTCGCATTGCCGGATGATCTCGTCCGGCGTGAGCCACTTCGTCCCGAGGTAAGTGTTTTGATTCTGGAAGGTGATGGAACTGCTCGTTCCAAGTCCATATACCCGGCAACTTTCGAACGTTTTGATGTCAGCCGTCACCCCGGCCCCGGAACTTTGGTCAAACCCGGCGATACTTAGCACCTCGTCGGGCAAGATGTTGGTGAAACGGGCAACGGTCTCCGACGGCTGTTCCCACACGTGTCCCAGCAAGGCGACCCCGCGGAATCCCATTTTCCGGCATTCCGCAACTTTTTCCGCGGTGATACCTCCCAAGGCGATCACGGGTACGCGTCTCTTTTGCAAGTTTTCCTTCAGGTATTCCGGGGCGAAGGCCGACGGGTATCCGGGTTTGGAAATGCTGTCAAATACCGGGCTGAGAAAGACGTAGTTCGGCTCGAAAGGCAAGGCGTCGATTTCCTCGAAGGAGTGACACGACACGCTCACGTGGGCGAGTCGATCCCGTCCGGTGAACGTCCGAACCTCGTTGTATTTCAGGTGAATCCCTCTTAACCCGTACTCTTCTGCCAGTTCGAAGTGGTCGTGCAGGATGACACGTTCCCGGAAATGCGGCCGGATACCCCGGATGTAATGTTCCAGCGTGTCCCGGTCTGCTCCCGGCTTTCGCAGGTGCAGCAAGTGCAATCCGCTTTCAAAGAGCTTGTTCACGATATGCTCTTCGTCAGGCAGGGTGCGGGGAGGGGTGATGATTACGATCATGTGTATGTGGTTTGAACTCTATCCTTCCTGTTCATTTATCTTTTTCCTCAACTTCTCGCTGGCACGCATGGAGCAGAAATGTTCCCCGCACATGGAGCAGAAATGAGCCTCTTTGTGTCCCTCGGCGGGTAACGTCTCGTCGTGGAAACGCAAGGCTTTTTCAGAATCCAGCGCGAGATGGAACTGGTCTTTCCATCGGAACTCGAAACGGGCCTTGCTCATGGCGTAATCCCGGTAGTAAGCGGCGGGGTGGCCTTTGGCAAGGTCGGCGGCGTGGGCGGCGAGTTTGAAGGTAATCACGCCTTCTTTCACGTCGTCCCGGTTCGGCAACCCGAGGTGTTCCTTCTGGGTCACGTAGCAGAGCATGGATGTCCCGAACCAGCCGATCATGGCACCACCGATGGCAGAGGTGATGTGGTCGTAGCCGGGGGCGATGTCCGTCACGAGCGGTCCGAGGGTGTAGAACGGGGCCTCGTCGCACCATTCCTGTTCCAGTCGCATATTTTCCCGGATTTTCTGCATCGGCACGTGTCCCGGTCCCTCGATGATCACTTGCACGTCATGCTTGGAAGCCACCCGGGCCAGTTCTCCCAGCGTTTTCAACTCGGCAAGCTGTGCCTCGTCGTTCGAGTCGGCGATGCAACCGGGACGCAACCCGTCACCGATGGATACCCCGACGTCATATTTGGCGAGAATCTCGCAGATGTCCTCGAAATGCTCGTACAAGAAACTTTCCCGCTTGTGGGTCGTACACCAGTGTGCCATGATGGCTCCCCCGCGGGACACGATTCCCGTGAGGCGTTTCAGCGTCAGCGGCACGTGGTGCCAGCGCAACCCGGCATGGATCGTGAAGTAGTCTACGCCTTGCTCGGCTTGCTCGATGAGCGTGTCGCGGTAAATCTCCCACGTGAGGTCTTCCACCTTGCCCCGCACCTTTTCCAGTGCTTGGTACAATGGCACGGTTCCCACGGGTACGGGCGAGTTACGGATGATCCACTCGCGTGTCTCGTGGATGTTTTTCCCGGTCGACAGGTCCATGATCGTGTCGGCTCCCCAGCGGAAGGCCCACACGGCTTTTTCCACTTCCTCGGAAATAGACGAGGTGATGGGGGAGTTCCCGATGTTGGCGTTGATCTTCACGAGGAAGTTGCGCCCGATGATCATCGGCTCGCTCTCCGGGTGGTTGATATTTGCGGGGATGATGGCCCGCCCGGCGGCCACTTCCTGACGCACGAATTCCGGGGTGATATATTCCGGGAAGTTCGCGCCCAGCGGCTCGCCTTTCTCTTTCTTGTAGGCCTCCCGGATCTTGTCGACCATCTGGTTCTCGCGGATGGCGATGTATTCCATTTCCGGGGTGATGATTCCCTGACGGGCGTAGTACATCTGCGACACTCGGTGTCCCGGTTTCGCCACTCTCGGCGTGGTGTTCACGTGTTCGAAACGCAAGGCATCGAGCGAGCGATCATTTTGGCGCGCCCGGCCGTACTCGGAACTCAGTCCTTCCAGTTTCACAGTGTCATTCCGGTCGGCAATCCATTGTTCCCGGATCTTGGGCAGTCCCTTGTGCAGGTCCACCGTGTAGTTCGGGTCCGTGTAAGGTCCCGATGTATCGTAAACCACGACAGGCTCGTTTTCGATCTTCGTCCCGTCCGTGTCAACCGTGGGCGTGAGGTTAATCCGGCGCATCGGCACCTCGATGTCGAACATCTCGCCCTTCACGTAAATCTTTTCCGACCCGGGTAGCGGGCCGCTTGAAATGGTAAATTCTTGGCTCATTTTATTAAATTTTAAATTTAAAATTTAAAATGTAGAATGGGGAAACTATTCATTCTAAATTCTACATTCTAAATTCTACATTCTTCCTTATCCTCCCTGTACTGCCTTGATGATGATAATTTTGCTACCATCTTGAAGCACGGTTTTACCCCAGTCGGGACGGGGAATGACGTTGAAATCCACGGCGATGGCAATGTTGCCCGTCGGGATGGCGTTGGTTTCCAGTACTTCGGGGAGTGTCGTGCCGGGGGCGCATTCGAAGGATTTGTCGTTTATAAATACTTGCATTGTATATAAATTTTTAACTTCTAACTACCCCCTCTAGCTCCCACTTACACAGGGGGAGAACTCGCTACATTGTAACATTGTGGCGTTTCTCGCGTCCGTTTCTCCCCCTGTGCAAGGGGGAGCCAGAGGGGGTAGTCCACTCTAAATTTTAAACTCTAAATTCTAAACTTTTTTCAATCCTCCGGGAAGTCTACAATGAAATCCAGCTTGTATTATAACTCTTTCCCTCCGCCGGCATTACCCGGATCAGGTTCATGGGTATAATCTCAGCCCGTTGTATTACCCTGCCTTCTCGCGGCAGGTAGAAGTGTCGGGAAAATCCCTCGCTTCTTAGGCACCCCTTCAGAATATCTCATGGCAAAGCTACGGATAAATTTTAATACCTGCAACGACAAGTATTAAAAAGTTACAGGAGATGCTACCCCTTAACTTGTGACTTCATCGGCTGATAGGATTTCCCACAAATGTTTTTTCATGTCCACGTGGCCGTTGGGACGGAAGGTGACCCCTTCGTTTTCGAGTAGCGTCCGTTGTTCGGTCCATCCCGGTGCGGTCTGTCCGGCACTGTTCACGACACGGTGGCAGGGGAGCGTCTTGTCGTCCGGGGATTGTGCCATTGCCCGGCCTACCCACCGGGCGTGTTGCGGTCGTCCCGCCAGCGCGGCGATCCTGCCGTAGGTGAGTACTTTTCCCCGCGGGATCTGCCGGGTGATCTCGTACACGTCGTTGAAAAATTCCCGTAATGTTTCGTCCATATTCAATTCTTGCTCCAGCGTAAAGGTATTAAATTTATCGGTAACAATAGCTAGTGCAGGCTCGTTTCGTGTCAGGGCATGAAGGTGGGAAAGCAAGGAACGCGCGGGGGTATAAATAGAGCCTTTTTTCTTGACAGAAGTAAGAAATAATGGGATTCCTGCCAGTTTTCGTGTAAGATGCTGGTTATCTTCACTATAGATTAACGTCACCTTCGGTAGTCATTCGGTAAGTGTTCGACAAGTGTTCGATAAGTGTTCGACAAGTGTTCGATGTAAAAGCGAACACTTACCATGCATGATTTGGTAATTTAACGAAAATTTAGTATATTTGTTGTTAAGGTGCCTTTAAGCATTGTTGGAGGATTACAGGAACGTTTAACAAGGAGGTGTTATGAAAAAGAAGAAAAAAATCACGCGGCCGGCCGGCAAGCGACCGGAAACCACCCGTTGCGACGGGGTGACCACGTACTACCGGAAAGGTAAAGTATGCCATTGCAGTAGCAAACGCCCCCCCGGGTCGAGGGAGGAACGTGACCGCCGCCGCGCCGCCCGTACCTTGAACCAGCGCCAGCGGTCCAGCGTGTTCGCCCTCGTGTCGCGGCTCGTGAAAATCCTCACGCGAAAGCTGCGGGACCTCAACGCGTGGGTGTCCCTCGCGAAGGCAACGAACATGACTCCCGCGAATCTCTGCCACAAGGTCAACGGCACCGCGTGCGACGAGAACGGCGTGGCGAACTTCCGCGCCTTTATATTCAGCGTCGGGTGGCTCGCCGTGCCGCTCTTCACCCGCGTCACCCGTCGCGGCTGGGAGATCACCATCGAGTGGCGACCCCACGGCGTCCCCAACGAGACGAGGGACAAGGATACGCTTGTCATCGGCTACTTCTACGATTCCTTGCCCGACGCGCCCCGCGTGCTTCACTTGCCCAACGTCACCCGTGCCGGACGGGTAGCCACGTTCACGCTGCCCGATCCCGTGACGGCAACCGGCAAGCCTCTCTCCCCAGACGAGATCGTCCACCTTTATCCCTACGTGGCGGGTTCCGGGCAGGACGAGTTTTCCACTTCCGTCTATCTCCGTGTCGCCCGCGATGCCAACGAGATTCTAGGGTGAGATCGCGCCTTGAATGTTTTCCTAGTTTATAAGGTTTATAAACCTTATAAACCCTAAAATTCCGAGGTAAAGTGGAACACCAGTTTCTTGTAATTCACTTGCGCCATTTGCAGCATGTACTGTGATTCGGCGAGAAATACGTCACGACCCCACTTGTCCTTGGCCATGTACTGCGCCTTGTGAAGACGGAAATCTTCCAATTCCTTCGGGTCGAGAGCCTCGATCCAGCAAGCCTTGTAAAGATTGATATTTTCCCAGCGACAGGCGGCGCTGTACTCGTGCAGCAAACGGTACTCGATAACCTCGAACTGGAGCGCACCTACGGTTCCGATAATCTTGCGATTGTTGAACTGGTTCGTGAACAACTGGGCCACACCCTCGTCCATGAGTTGGTCGATACCCTTGGCCAGTTGCTTGGATTTCATGGGGTCGGCGTTCTCGATGTACTTGAAGAGTTCCGGGGAGAAACTGGGAATACCCTTGAAATGAAGTTTCTCGCCTTCCGTCAGCGTGTCACCGATCTTGAAGTTACCCGTGTCGTGAAGACCCACGATGTCACCGGGGTACGCCTCGTCGATGATGGATTTCTTGGACGCCATGAACGCCGTGGGGGTGGAGAACTTGAGGTTCTTGCCCAGACCGACGTGCAGGTAGTTGGTGTTACGCCGGAACACGCCGGAACACACTTTCACGAAGGCGATACGGTCACGGTGGTTGGGGTCCATGTTGGCGTGGATCTTGAAGACAAAACCGGTGAATTTCTCCTCGTCCGGTTGCACGAGACGCTCGTCCGTCTCGCGGGGAAGCGGGCTGGGAGCGATTTCGATGAAACAATCCAGCATCTCGCGGATACCGAAGTTGTTCAGCGCCGATCCGAAGAACACGGGAGCCACTTGCCCGTCGAGGTACGCCGTGCGGTCGATGGCGGGGTATACTTCCCGAACGAGTTCGAGGTCTTCCCGCAACTTGTCGGCCGAGCGTTCACCAATATGCTCGTCGAGTTCGCCGGAATTGATGTCGTTGATCTCAATGCCATCCTGAATGGTCTGCACGCTTGCCGAGTAGAGGCAAAGGTTCTCGCGGTGTATGTTGTAAATACCCTTGAACTGGTCGCCGTTACCGATAGGCCAGCTTAACGGGGTGACTTGTATTTGCAGCTCTTTCTCGATCTCGTCCAGCAGGTCGAACGGGTCCTGACCGGGGCGGTCGAGCTTGTTGATAAACACGATGACCGGGGTTTTGCGCATCCGGCACACTTGCATCAGCTTGCGGGTCTGCGTCTCCACGCCTTTCGCCGAGTCAACGACGATGATCACGCTGTCGCAGGCCGTCAGCACGCGAAACGTGTCCTCGGCGAAGTCTTGGTGACCGGGGGTGTCAAGAATGTTGATCTTCACGTCCTTGTACTCGAAACCCATGACGGAAGTGGCCACGGAGATCCCTCTCTGGCGCTCGATCTCCATGAAGTCGGAGGTGGCCGTTTTCTTGATCTTGTTCGACTTCACGGCTCCCGCCACGTGTATGGCACCACCGAAAAGCAATAATTTCTCCGTTAAGGTCGTTTTACCCGCGTCGGGGTGACTGATGATACCGAACGTGCGTCGTTTTAATATTTCTTCCTTGAAACCCATGCTGATTACGTGTTTTTTTTAGCGGGTGCAAAGATAGGAAAAGAAGTTTAAAGTTGAAAGAAGCTGGAAGAAGTTTAGAGTTTAGAATTTAGATGCCTGCCACACGGGGCCATTTTAATTTTAGATTTTAAATTCCAGCCGCACGTGGTTATCGCTTTTTGATTTCAATTCTTTATCGTAGCTTTGCATATAATATAAAAATAAGCTATGGAAAAGTATATAGGAGCGCACGTGAGTGCATCGGGAGGAGTGGAGAACGCGCCGTTGAACGCCCGCGAAATCGGGGCGACGGCTTTTGCCTTGTTCACGAAGAACCAGCGGCAGTGGAAGGCGGCACCGCTGACCGCGGGGAGTATTGCGTTGTTCAAAGAACGCTGCGAGGAATTCGGGTACACGCCTCGACAGATATTGCCGCACGATAGTTATTTGATTAATCTCGGAAACCCGGATGCGGATGTGTTGGAGAAGTCGCGGGAGGCTTTCCTCGACGAGATGCAGCGCTGCGAGCAGCTAGGACTGGACAGGTTGAATTTTCACCCCGGCAGCACGTTGAAGAAGATCAGCGACGAGGAATGTCTGGCGCTGATCGCGGAGTCGATTAACCTGACGCTGGACAAGACCCGCGGCGTGACGGCGGTGATCGAGAACACGGCGGGACAGGGATCGAATCTCGGCTACACGTTCGAGCAGATCGCCTATATTATTGACCGGGTGGAGGACAAGAGCCGGGTGGGTGTTTGCATTGATACCTGCCATTCTTTCGCTGCGGGGTACGATTTGGCGACATCGGGAGGATTCATCGAGACGTTCGAGCATTTCGACAACGTGATCGGGTTCAAGTACCTGCGGGGTATGCACCTGAACGATGCCAAAAAAGAGCTGGGTTCACGGGTGGATCGCCACGATAGTTTGGGAAAAGGAACGTTGGGCATAGAGCCTTTCAAGTGGATCATGGAGGACGAACGGTTTGACGGTATACCATTGATACTGGAAACGCCGGACGAGGCGTTGTGGCCGGAGGAAATACGGATGTTGAAGGGTTTCGTGAAATGATACCGGTGCGTGCGTCTGTGAAATGGTTGTTGACGGCGGTGGTTGTCCTTTCGGAGATACCTCTCGTGGCACAAGTCTTGCCGGGGGAAGAGGGTATGCTTGAACGGGGAGGGCGCCTCCCCGGTGAGGTGAGCATGGAGGCGCTTGTCGACAGCGTGGCCCGGTGGGGGCGGACGGAACGGGAGAAAGTGATCGTGCTGGCGGGATGGTTCCGTGAGTACATGGCGATTGACGCCGGGAAGTTCCTCACGGGAGGGCCGGACGGGGATTACCGCGAGGTGTTGAAGGAGAGGAAAGGAATTTGCGGGGATTTCACGGGGTTGTTCGGGGAGTTATGCAACAGGCTGGGGATCGAGAACGAGCGGGTGGAAGGGTACGTGGCGGAGGATGGTCGGGAGCGTGGGGAAACGTGTCGCCGGACGAATCACGTGTGGAATGCCGTGCAAGTGGCGGGAGAGTGGTGGCACGTCGATATGATGTGGGCCGTGGGAGCGTTGGGGAGAGATGCGGCGGGGGAATGGGTGTTCAGACGGCACTGGAACCCGGAGTACGTGTTGACGCGGGGAGAGCAATTTCTGACCACTCACATGCCGGCTGATCCGGCGTGGCAGTTGACCGACAGGCCGTACGCCATGGACGCGTTTATCGAGGGGAATTTGACGGAGGGTGAGCGGGGAGATTATTATAATTACACGGATAGTATCGCGGCCTTTCGGCGCTTACCGAGGGGTGAACGACAGATGCTTTTTGCCCGGCGGGCGAACCGTTTTAACCCGCGGAACAAGGAGGTGATGGCGGTGACGTACTATAACGAGGCGGTTTTCCTGTTGAATTATAACCGGAAGACGCGGGCCGTGTTGACCCGGGCGAGGGCGTATTTCAGGATCGCGGAAGAGTACGCGCGGGATTTGCCCGGCGTGAAAGAGAGTATTGACGAGGGACTCCGGAACGTGGAGGCTCTAATTAAATAGAGGATGAAAATATTACATACTTCAGACTGGCACCTTGGAAAGCGGTTGAATGACCGGGAGCGTGCCGGAGAGCAAGTGGCCGTGATGGACGAGATTGTGCGGGTGGCTGACGAGGAGGCCGCGGATGCGGTGATCGTGGCGGGGGACTTGTTCGACACGTTTAACCCACCCGTGGAGGCGATCGAGTTGCTTTACCGCACGTTGCATCGGTTGGCACGGGGCGGGCAGCGTTTGGTGGTGGCTATTGCCGGGAATCACGATTCACCGGACCGGGTGGATTCGCCCGACGTGCTGGCACGGGAGAGCGGGATTTTCTTTGCCGGGAACCCGATGATCGTGTCGCGGGAGACGCGAACGGAAGGCGGGGTGACGTTGGTCCGGTCGGACGAGGGGTTTGCCGAGTTCCGATTGCCGGGGTTCGATTACCCGTTGCGGGTGCTACTTACCCCTTACACGAACGGGCAACGGGCCAAACGCTACATGGGCACGGAGGATGCCGACGAGGGGTTGCGGGTTTTCCTGCGGGATCATTGGGCAGGGTTGGCCGACAAGTATTGCGACACGGAGGGGGTGAACCTGTTGGTGGCCCATCTTTTCATGGCGAGGGAGGGCGGTGAGTTGCCCGAAGAGCCGGAGGATGAGCGACCGATTAATATCGGTGGTGCCGATGTCGTCTATACTTCGTTGATTCCCCCTGCCATGCAGTACGCCGCGCTGGGACACCTGCATCGCTGGCAAACGGTGGACACGGAGCCTTGTCCCGCAGTATATAGCGGCAGTCCCTTGAGTTACAGTTTCAGCGAGGCCGAGCAGGATAAATACGTGACGCTCGTGGACCTTGAACCGGGATGTCCGGCTCGTGTCACGAAGCGTCGGCTGACGAGCGGGCGTCCCTTGGTGCGTGGCCGTTTCGAGGGGGTGGATACCGCCTTGCAATGGCTCGCGGAACATCCCGACACGTGGGTGGAACTGACCGTTGCCACGGATACTTTCCTCACGGCCCAAGAAGTGAAATCCCTGCACGCCGCGCATGACGGTATTGTTTGTATCATCCCGGATGTGCGTGACGCTTCTCTCGTGAACGATCGTGTGGCTTCTATCCACGACTTGCGCTCGGATGTTAACGCCCTCTTTGCCGAGTACTTCCGCCAGCGCAAGGGACAGGAACCGAATGAAGAAATCAGGTCACTTTTCCGCGAAGCGTTGTCGATGGATGGCGATTCGAGGAAAAGTGACAGTTAAAAGATAAAAGTTAAAAACTAAAAGATGAAACTTTCTAAATTATCCCCCGTGGTTGTCTTCGGTAAGTTACAGGTTCTATCATTTTCAATTTTCAATTTCCTATGTTGCCCGTTAAATTAACCCTTGAAGGCATTTACTCCTACCGGGAGCGCCAGACGATAGATTTTACCCGCTTGACGGAGGCCCGGTTGTTCGGGATATTCGGTCCGGTGGGGAGCGGAAAATCGACGATATTGGAGGCGATGATCTATGCCATTTACGGTACGATTGACCGTTTGAATAATGACGTGAAATATAACGTGATGAACCTGCAATCCGACCGTCTGTTCGTGGACTTCGAGTTCCGGGCGGGAGAGGACGGACGATTGTACCGGGCGACGGTGGAGTGCAGGCGGAACAAGAAGAGGTTCGCTGACGTGAGTTCTCCGAAATACCTTTACCACGTGTGGGAGGGCGACGAGTGGTTGCCCTGTACGCGGGAAGAAGTGGTCGGGGCGATCGGGCTGACGGCACAGAATTTCAAGCGGGTGGTGATTATCCCGCAGGGGAAGTTTCAGGAGTTCCTGATGTTGCGGGACAAGGAGCGTACCGATATGATGATGGAGCTTTTCGGGGAACTCCGGCGCTACGATCTGGGTGGGCGAGTGGCTTACTTGGAGGGGGAGACGACCCGGCAGGTGATCGATTTGCGGGGACAACTCACGGGATTGGGTGAGGTGAACGGAGAACAGTTGGCCGAGCGGAAACAGCGTTACGCGGCCTTGCAGGAAGAGATTGCCGGGGTGAAAAAAGAGATTCACGAGGGGCAGGAGCAAGTGGAGAGGGGGAAGAAAGTGAAACAACTCACCGACGAGCGAGTGGCACGACAGGAAGAGGAACGAAAGCTGTTGGAACGACGGGAGGCGATGGCGGGTTTGCAGGCTCGCGTGGACGAGTACGAGCGATGTTTGCAACAGTTCCAGCAACCGTTGAGCCGCCACGACGAGACGGAGCGGCGGGTGGGCGGGGCTGGACGGGGGGTTGTCGGGTCAACACCTCGGCAGAGTCTGCACGGGTGTTGTCCGGTTACCGGGAGCAACTGACCGCTAAACAGGCCGAGCTTACCCGTTTCTCCGGGCAATTCTCTCAATTGAAACAGGCGTACGAGGGACGGGATGTGTTGAAAGAGCGTGCCGGACAATTGGAACGGTTGCTGCATTTACGTGCGATAAGCAAGGAGCAGGATGAATTGAAGGAGCGACACCGCAAGGGTGAAGAAATCGTGGTGGCGACGAGGCGGGAGATCGAGGTGTTGCAGGAGCAGTTACGAGAACAGAAAGAGAGGTTAGAGCAGTTAAACCAGTCGATTCCCGATATGAAGATATTATCGGACATTCGGGAATGGTATAATATACAACAGCATCTCCGGGAAGAGTTGACCCGTTGGCAGGAAGAGTTAGCCGGGGTGGATAAGGAAATCGCCCGGGAGGAAGGGGAGGTGCGGATGGTGCAGGAGCAGAATCCCGCATTCGGGACGTTACAGGCCATGACACGCGAGGCGTTGCAGGAGGCTTGCCGGGAGAGGCAGGAACAACTTGCCGCCACCGTGCAGAAGATGCGGGAGGAGTGGTTACATTTAAGTACCCGCCAGCGATTGGTAGATTTCGCAAGGGAGTTGTCGGAGGGTGAACCTTGTCCCCTTTGCGGGGCCTTGTCGCATCCCGCACCCTTGCACGTCACGGAAGTCGAGGGGGAGTTGAAGGAGAAGGCCGACCGTGTCGCGGGCTTGGAGGAAGAAGGGAAGATGTTGGAACGGATGATGTCCCGTCTGGCCGTGATCGGGGAACGGTTGCGATCGGCAGGGGAACGGAAAGAACAAATCATCCGACAGCAGGCTGTTGTGCGGGAACGGTTACGGGAGCATCTGACCCGTTTCGCGTGGGAAGGGTTTACGCCCGATAATATGCAGTACTTGACAGATGAGATGAACCGGGTGGCGCTTTTGAATAAGGAGAAAGGGGAGCGGGAGATGGTACGCGGGAACACGGAGAAGAGCATCGAGCAGAAACGAGTGAATCTTGAAAAGTACGTCGCCCGTCTTGACGAGATCAGCCGGGAGATCGTGCAGCGGGATTCACAGGCCGGGTTGTTGCGGGAGCAGCAGGCGGGGTTCGATGGGAAGGAGTACGAGGGGTTGCCCGACACGGAAGTCGGTAAGGAGCTGGAAGGATGTAGGCAGCGTTTCGATCAGGTCGGGCGGGATTATCAACGGGATGCCGCTCGGTTGCAGGTGATCGAGGCGGACTTCCGGAAGTGGGAAGGGAGCGTGGAGGAAAAAAGTAAGGAGGTGACCCGTTTGCAGCAGGAATTGGAAGAGGAAGTACAGGAACTGAATCGTTTGTTGAAAGATTCGGCTTATCCCGATCTGGCTGCGCTTCGGGAGGTGCTGGCCGCTAAGCTGGATTTGCCCGGGGTGCGGGGAGAGACTAACCGTTACCGGGAGCAGGTTCACGCCGTGCAGGTTCGGAAAGCGGAGTTGGAGGTGTTGCTTGCCGGGGTGTCTTATAACGAGGAAGAACACGTTGCGCTATGTCAACGGGTGGAGGCCGCGTTGGTACGGGAACGGGAAATGCTGGCAGAACAGGGAGCTTTAGGGAACCAGATCAAGGATATGGAAACCCGTGTGGTGGCCCGGGAGAAGATCGGGCGGGAGTTGGAAGGTTTGGAGTTACGGTTGACGAATTTGCAGATGTTGAAGGGGTTGTTCCGGGGGAATGATTTCGTGAAGTTCGTTTCGTCGATTTACTTGCAGAATCTCTGTAACGCGGCGAACGAGCGTTTTTACCGGATGACCCGCCAGCGCTTGAAACTGGAGTTGAGCGAGGAAAATGATTTCGTGGTACGTGATTTCATGAACGAGGGGCGGGTGAGGAGCGCCCGCACGCTTTCCGGGGGACAGGTGTTCCAAGCCTCGTTGTCTCTGGCACTGGCATTGACGGATAATATCCGCCATCTGACAGGGAGTAGCCAGAACTTTTTCTTTTTGGATGAGGGGTTCGGCTCGCTGGACCGGGAGTCGTTGAGTGTCGTCTTCGAAACCTTGAAATCCTTGCGGGCCGAGAACCGGGTGGTCGGGCTGATCTCTCATGTCGAGGAAATGCAGCAGGAGGTTCCGGCGTGCTTATTCGTGGAGAACACGGTAGAGAGGGGGAGCGTGGTGATAATTGAAAATTGAAAATGGAGAATTGAAAATGAGAACTCCTCCGCCCTCCGGGCACCTCCTCTATAAACAGAGGAGGAGTTTAGTTACTCTTCAATCTCAAGATGGTATTTTTAACTCTCCCTCTGTTTATAGAGGGAGTACGGCGTAGCCGGGAGGGAGTTTAATCTAAAATCATAAATCAAGAAATTAGTTGAATCTAAAATTTAAAATCTAAAATGGTAAAGGTCGGTTTGTTATCAGATACTCACGGGTGGTTGGACCCGAAGATCGTGGAGTTTTTCAAGGATTGTAACGAAGTGTGGCATTGCGGGGACATTGGGGACGTGGCGATTACGGATGCACTGGCGAAACGGTTCACGTTACACGCCGTGTACGGGAATATTGACGGGGGGATATTACGCCGGATATTCCCGGAAAAAGAGGTGTTTTATTGCGAGAACGTGAAAGTGGTCATCACTCATATCGGAGGTTACCCGGGGCATTATGACCGGAAGATCGCGGAGACGTTGCGGCGGGAACGCCCACAGCTCCTCCTGTGCGGGGCCTCCTGTTCTTCGTGTGCGGTCACTCGCATATTGCGAAAGTGAAGTATGATCAGGCATTGGGATGCTTGCATATCAATCCGGGGGCAGCCGGGAAATTCGGGTTCCACACGGTACGGACTGCGGCCCGTTTCGAGATTAACGGGGAACGGATTGAAAACCTTGAATTGATCGAGTTGGAAAAATAAATAATTTAAGAGTCTGTTAGGACATTTAATGCTTTCTGTTTGTTACATTTGTGCAAATTACACGTAGAATAGGAAGAACATAAAGTATATAATAAAGTATGAAAAGAGTATTACTATCGGCGGTTGCATTGCTAATCGCCTGTTTGAGCTGGGAAAATGCTGATGCGCAACGGAAACCCCGTGAGGTGCAGGAACAAGCGATTAAGTACCAGCGATTAATGCAAATGATTGATGCCGCTTACGTGGATACCGTGAACCTGAAGAAATTGACGGAAGATGCCATCGTGAAGGTGCTGGCGGATCTTGACCCGCATTCCGTGTATATTTCCAAAGAAGAGGTTGAGGAGGCGAATGAACCTCTGGACGGGGGCTTTTTCGGGATCGGTATTCAGTTTAACGTGCTTAACGATACGTTGCTGGTTGTGGATGTGGTTGCCGGGGGACCCTCCGAGAAGGTGGGCTTGCTGGCCGGAGACCGGATTATTGCCGTTGACGGGGAGAATATCACCGGGATCGGGATTAGCAACACGGACGTGCGGAAACGGTTGAAAGGCGAGAAAGGGTCTATCGTGAAGGTGAAAGTGAAGAGAGGCGGTGAGATCATTGATTTCAATATCACACGTGACATGATTCCGATTTATAGCGTTGATGCCTCTTACATGATCGATAAGAATATCGGGTATATCAAGATTGCCCGTTTTGCCGCAACCACGGTGGAAGAGTTCGAGAAAGCCGTGACCGAATTGAAAGCGCAGGGTATGAAAGACCTGATTATCGACCTGCAAGGAAACGGGGGCGGTTACATGGGTGCCGCTATCGGTTTGGCCGATCATTTGCTTGACGGGGAGAAGTTGATCGTGTACACGGATAGTCCCGCTTTCGGGCGCATGGGCGAGTCGTCCACACCGGCCGGGTTGTTCCAAGACGGCCGGGTAGTCGTGTTGATTGACGGGAACTCGGCCTCAGCCAGCGAGATCGTGTCGGGAGCGGTGCAGGATTGGGACCGCGGGTTGATCGTGGGACGTCGTTCTTTCGGTAAGGGACTTGTGCAACGGCAATTCCCGTTGACGGACGGTTCAATGGTTCGTCTGACGGTGTCGCATTACTTCACGCCGTCGGGGCGGTGCATCCAGAAACCTTACAAGGGGAAGGATTATCAGGCCGAAGTGTTCGAACGATATAACAATGGAGAGATGTTTAGTGCCGATAGTATCGAGTTGACGGATTCCACGAAATATTACACGAAGAAGGATCATCGTCTGGTTTACGGTGGGGGTGGTATTATTCCCGACGTGTTTGTACCGATTGACACGGGGATCAATTACAGCTACTTTAATCGTTTGCTGGCAAAGGGCGTGATCAATGAATATGTGTTGAATTACGTGGATAAGAACCGGGAATCGCTTAAAAAGAAATACCCGAAGTTCGAGATGTTCCAGAAGAATTTTCAGGTAACAAGTGATATGATTGATGAGATCGTGAAAAACGGCGAGAAGCAAGGCGTGAAGAAGGACGAGAAACTTTTCACCCCGATCGTGCCGGAAATCAAGTTGTTCGTGAAGTCACTAATCGCCCGTGATCTTTGGAATATGAACGAGTTGTACCGAATCTCTAACGAGGAGAACAAGATACTGAAAGCTGCCGTGAAGGCATTGCATGACGGGACGTATGGGAAGATTATCAAGTAACGGGACGTTACTTGATAAGTTGCAGGTTACAGGTTGGCAGGTTACAGGTTTCGGGGATTTGAATATTTGGGTCTCAACTTGTAACCTGTTAATTTGTAAGCGAATTGAAAAAGTTGTTTTTTAGTTCATCCCTTTGGCCTGTTTTTTGTTGCAAATATTTATTGATGTTAACAGTTATGGCGTGTGCAGGGTAGTTGAACCTGTAACTTGTAACTTGTTAACTTGTAACCGAACTGAAAAACGAGTTTTTCAGTTCTACCATATTAACCTTAAATTTAGTGGAATGAAAAAGTTTTTATTAGTGGTGCTTGCCATGGTCATGTTAGGTAGCGTGCAGGCCCAAACGTCGTTTAAAAACAAGGTGGAAGGTTTAACCGGGACGGAATTTTATTTTGGTCCGAAGTTCGGGTTTAACGTGGCAAGTATCAGTGACGGTTTGAACAAGAGTAAGTTTAGTTTCCATCTGGGAGCTTTTGCCGAGTTTAAATTTAATGATCTTTTCGGTTTGCAGACGGAGTTGATCTATTCTCGTCAAGGAGATAAAGGAAAGTCCGGGGGTGTGAAGACATGGGCCCGCGTGAATTATTTGAATATTCCTGTTTTGGCTAAATTTTATGTTTGGGAAGGGGTTAGCGTTGATCTCGGGCCGCAACTGGGTTTTGCCTTGAATGGTAAGAGTAAAACGAAATCCGGTGGTACGGAAGTAAAAACGGATATTGATCATTTGAACACGGTGGATTTGAGTTTTGCCATGGGATTGTCTTACGATTTTAATATGGGATTGGTGGTTTCTGCCCGTTACAATTTGGGGTTGACGAACGTGATCGAGAAAGATAAATTCGGTGGTAATAACCAGAACCGGGTGTTCCAGTTATCAGCCGGTTGGAAATTCTAGGTGTTTATCGTAGAATATAGAAACTCGTAAGTTTCATGACGTGAGATGGATGAGTTTTATTGAAAAGACCGTACTTTGAATATTCAGGTGCGGTCTTTTTATTTAATACCGTATTGTTGCTTGTAAGTCAACGGGAATAATTAATATGACTGATTTTGAGGCTCGGAAGGTGTGATTTAGGTACGAAACTAGGACTTGTTTCGAGTATTATTTAACGAACCTTTTTTGATATTACAAATGTAGTTATTTTCTTTTAATTACCAAAAAAGTTGTCATAAGGTTTAATATGTTTGTAATCAATGGTTAAACGATAGTAATTGTTCTTTGCACATGGCTTTCTAAAAGTCGTTTTGGACGATCTCTATAAACCTTCGTTTAACGAATCAAAAAATGATAGTGTAAAGTGGTTGTCAGACCCGTAAAGTGGGGACTGGTTGCAGGGACTGTCTAAATATCGTTTAGGCAGTCCTTTTGCTATTGTCTTAATAATTTCCGGGTTAATGTTTCCGGGGCTTGGAGGTGTTCTGGGAGGTATTCCGCTTGGTTGGCCCGGGAGGGACAGATGTCGATGCCCCCACGACGGGTGTAGATACAGGATACCGCAAGAATCTCCGGGTGGAAGAGGTCCCACAAGCGTTTGTAGGTCATTTCACATATTTCTTCGTGGAAATGGTTCTCGTTTCGCAGGGAGACGATGTATTTCAAGAGGGAGGCATGATCCGGTAGGCAGTCGGCTTGTATGTGGATGTAGATGCTACCCCAATCGGGTTGTTTCGTGATCTTGCAGTTACTCCGTAACAGGTGGCTGCATACCTTGATTTCCCCTCTTCCGGTTGTCCGGTTTTCCAGTAATGCCGGGTTTTCATTGTACTCGGTGAAGGTTTCCCGTTCGATACCGGGTATGGCTTCCAACAGCGTGTAATCTTGAAAATCGAAATACGTTTTTTCGGGGGCTTGACGGAAAAATGTGGCTTCTACACAGGTTTGCAGTATTTGTTCGAGGTCCGATTTCACGGTTTGGAGGTATGTTTCTATGCCCGATGGAATGTCTTCCCCGAGGCGGGTCATGTTTAAGGAATTCAAGTATAGTTTCAGCGATTTACTTTCCACGATACATGGGCTGTTGGCCGGGTATACTAGTTTTAGAACGCCGCATACGGGTAAGCCGTTTCGGGCCAAGAATCCGGCCTCGTAGGCGTGCCAAGTGTCGAATCCTAGGAACAATTCTTCCGGGGTATGAATATCGTAAATTTCCCGGTTCAGGCTACGCGGGACCGGAACGAGAATTGACGGGCAATAATCGGTCGGGTAGGCAACTTGTTGGCCGAGGACTTTGGATTCAATACTCATGATCAGAAGTTTTGCATGTTGTATAATTTCGTGTAGATGCCATCCAGAGCCAATAGTTCTTCGTGGCGTCCCCGTTCCACGATTTTACCCTCGTGGAAGACGCAGATCATGTCGGCGTTGCGGATCGTTGAAAGACGATGGGCCACGACGATGGAGGTGCGGTTTTTCATCAGGTTATCGAGGGCCTCCTGCACGAGCTTTTCCGACTCGGTGTCCAGTGCGGAGGTCGCCTCGTCGAGGATCATGATGGGCGGGTTTTTCAACACGGCCCGGGCGATGCTCAAGCGTTGGCGTTGTCCACCGCTTAACTTGCCCCCGCGGTCCCCGATACAGGTGTCGTATCCTTTTTCGGTTTGCATGATGAACTCGTGGGCATTGGCGATCCGGGCAGCCCGTTCGACCTCTTCCCGAGTGGCCGATTCGACGCCGAAGGCGATGTTATTAAAGATAGTATCGTTAAAGAGGATCGGGTCTTGGTTCACGTTCCCCATGAGTTCACGTAAGCCGTGTAGCGACACGTCCTTGATGTTGATGCCGTCGATTAGGATTTCCCCCTTGATCACGTCGTAGAAACGAGGCAGGAGATCGACAAAGGTACTTTTCCCAGAGCCGGATTGTCCGACGAGGGCAACGGTCTGTCCTTTTCCTATTTTGACATTCACGTCCTTTAGGACGATGCGATCCGGACGGTAAGCGAAACTCACGTTGCGGTACTCGATCTCTTTATTGAACCCGTTTAACGGTTTCGGTTGTTCGGGTTCCAGTATGGTTGATTCGGCATTTAGTATCTGGTCGATACGGTCCATGGCGGCGGCTCCTTTCTGGATGCTGTATAATGCCGTGGAGAATTGTTTTGCCGGGTTGATGATCGAGTAGAAGAGGGCGATGTAGGCGATAAAACTTGAGGCATCCATGAGAGGTGTCTGCCCGAGAATAAGAAGGCCTCCGAACCACACGACGATTACCACGACGATGGTTCCAAGGAATTCACTCATGGGGTGAGCGAGTGAACGACGCCACATCAGACGGTTCATGATCTGGCGATACTGTTCATTATGCGAGGTGAAGAGTTTATCCATTTTATCTTCGGCGTTGAATGCCTTGATCACGCGGAGGCCGGAAAGGGTTTCCTCGATGTTGGACAGGATTTCGCCCATCTTGTCCTGCCCTTCCTTGGAGCGCTTTTTCAAAGTCTTTCCCACCTTACCGATCAAGGTTCCCATGATGGGCAGTAGTACCAGCACGAACAGGGTTAGTTGCCAGCTCATGAAGATCATTCCGGAGAGGTAGATCAGGATGATGATGGGGTTCTGGAAGAACATTTCCAACGAGTTCATGATGGAGTTCTCTACTTCTTGCACGTCACCCGTGGTACGGGCGATAATGTCACCCTTGCGTTCTTCAGAAAAGAAAGGAAGGGGGAGTGATAATATCTTTTGGTATATTTTCCGACGAATATCCCGCACGACACCATTCCGGATAAACACGATCTCGTAGGAGGCGAGATAGGAGAATCCCGTTTTGAATAATGCGGCCAGTACGAAGAAACCACCGGCAAATAGTAAGGTGGTCGATGCGGAAAAATGTTGTTTTGATAGCGTGACATAATAGTTGAAGTTCGTCATCAAGCTCTCCTTGTTTAGTTCGAAGGGAACGAGTTCTGTTACTTCTTCTGTCACGTTGAAAAGGATGTTTAGCACGGGTACGAGTAACACGAACGAAACAGAACCGAATGCGGCGGAAAGAATATTGTAGAAGATGTTTTTTCCGAGTCTGGATTTGTAAGGAGGGATGAACCTCTTCAAAATTTGTATGAAATCACGCATAATAATTGAAAATTGAAAGTTGAAAATTGAAAATGAGAATAGAATACATTTTCAATTCTCCATTTTCAATTTTCAATTGTTTTATAGTTTTCCCGTGTAGTTTGACGGGCTGATTTGTTTGAGTTGTTCTTTCAGCTCGGCAGATACGTCAAGGGTGTCGATGAACTCGGCGATGGAGGCTTGGGTTACCTTGCTGTTGGTACGGGTAAGGGCTTTTAACGCCTCGTACGGGTTGGGGTAAGCTTCGCGGCGAAGTATGGTCTGGATCGCCTCGGCTACCACGGCCCAGTTATCCTCTAGGTCTGCCTCGATGGCCGGTTTGTTGATGATCAGTTTATTTAATCCTTTCAGCGTGGATTTGAAGGCGATGATCGTGTGGGCCAAGGGTACCCCGATGTTACGTAAGACGGTGGAATCCGTGAGGTCACGTTGCAGACGGGAGATTGGCAATTTATTGCTGAGGTGGTCAAGCACGGCATTGGCAATCCCTAGGTTACCTTCCGAGTTTTCGAAGTCGATCGGGTTTACCTTGTGGGGCATGGCTGACGAGCCAACTTCTCCGGCCTTGATTTTCTGTTTGAAGTAGGCCATGGAGATATACGTCCAGAAGTCACGATCCAAGTCTACCACGATGTTGTTGATGCGGCGCAAGTTGTCGAACACGGCGGCAAAATTGTCGTAGTTGGATATTTGGGTGGTGTATTGTTCCCGTTCTATTTTCAGTTTTTCGGTAAGGAACTTGTTGGCAAATGCCGTCCAGTCAATCTCCGGGTAAGCCACGTTATGGGCGTTGAAGTTCCCGGTGGCACCTCCGAATTTACCGGAACAAGCTACTTTTTTCAGTAGTTCCAGTTGTTTGGTCAGACGATAGACGAATACACGGATCTCTTTACCCAATCGGGTCGGGGATGCCGGTTGCCCGTGGGTTTTTGCCAGCATGGGTACGTCTTTCCACTCTTCGGCCAGCTCTTCGAGTTTGGCGATTAGTTCGTCAATCACGGGGTAGTAAACGTCGTGAATGGCATCACGGAAAGAACAGGGTACTGCCGTGTTGTTGATGTCTTGTGAAGTCAACCCGAAGTGTATGAATTCTTTGTACTCGTGGAGATTCAGTGCGTCGAACCGTTCCTTGATGAAGTATTCCACGGCTTTCACGTCGTGGTTGGTTACTTTCTCGATGTCTTTGATCTTTTGGGCATCCTCGACGGTAAAGTCTAGGTATATTTCTTTCAAGTTGTCAAACAGCGCATGGTCGAATCCCCGTAATTGCGGTAACGGTAACTCGCAGAGAGCGATGAAGTATTCAACCTCTACCATTACCCTGTAACGAATCAGGGCACTCTCGGAAAAGTAGTTTGCCAGACTATCTACTTTATCCCTGTATCTGCCGTCAATCGGCGAAATTGCTGTTAATGCTTGCATATGTTATTTGTTTTTCACGTTATTGTTAAATCAAGGAATTTACTTTCTCACGCGAAAGTACAAAATAGTTCGTAAAGTTCATAAGGTCTGTAAAGTTTATAAAGAATTCTAAGGCAACGTCGTTACCTTGATGTTTGCGAAAAAATGTTTAAATTTACAGGAAATTTAATGCACTGTTTATGGGTTTTGCACGAGATTTTTCGAGAGGAATACGAGCATACGGGAAGGCGATAAGTTTGTTGTTTTCTAGTAAGTTGTGGTATTTTATGCTTTTCCCGGTGGTAATTGTCATCGTGTTGTTCGTGGCCGGTAATTATGCCGTGGGGTATTTGGGGGACGGACTTTCCGGTGTGATCGAGGCGAAAATGACGGAGTGGATCGAGGGTATATCGTGGTTGGAATGGGTGTCGGGAGTGGCCGGATTCTTGGTAAAGTTGTTAACCCGTTTCCTGTATTATATACTATTTATTTCGTTCGGGGGGTACGTGGTAATGGTGGTGATGTCGCCCGTTTACTCGTGGCTTTCGGAACGGACAGAGGCAATTGTATCGGGACGGGGGTACCCGTTTAACCTGAAGCAATTGGTTTGGGAAATCGGACGAGGTATTGCAATTTCGTTACGTTGTATGATCCTGCAATTACTCGTGATGATTGTGTTGTTTTTCGGTTCTTTTATTCCTTTGGCTGGATTGGTTATGCCTGTACTGACCTTTGGAGTGGGGGCTTATTTCTACGGGTTCGCTTTTATGGATTATGCCGTGGAGAGAAAGCGTTTCCGGGTAAAGGAGAGTGTTCGTTATATGCGACATAATGCGGGAAGCGTGACGGCTATCGGGACTGTGTTTGCCTTGTCGTTGATGATCCCGTGGGGGAGTATAGTGGTTTGCAGTTTCGTGTCGTTACTTTCAGTAGTGGCGGGAACGGTGGTGGTAGAGGAACAGTTGGGGGAGGAAAATATTCAAAAATTGAAAGATATAGCATGATGAGAAAGTGGTTGATTGTTTTGGTTTTGTTGATGGGAAGCCTGCAGATGTTTGCCGGGGAGGAAAAAAATGATTCGGGGGAGAATCGGGAACTGGTTTACAAGGTGGATATTAAGGACGAGATTGGTCCTAGTATATGGCGGCTGGTGAAAAGGTCTTTTGACCGGGCCACGGACGAAAATGCAGATGTTATTTTGGTGCATATGAACACGTACGGGGGAATGGTGGTGTATGCCGATTCTCTACGTAGCTTGATATTGAATTACCCGAAACCGGTGTGGGTGTTTATTGATAATAATGCAGCCTCTGCGGGGGCGTTGATTTCTATTGCCTGTGACCGTATTTATATGCGGGAGGGGGCGAATATAGGTGCGGCAACAGTCGTGAACCAAACGGGGGATGCCATGCCCGATAAGTACCAGTCATATATGCGATCGATGATTCGGGCCACGGCTCAGGCACACGGGAAGGATACTGTGATGGAGAACGGGCAAAGGGTGATTCGTTGGAAACGGGATCCGAGGATTGCCGAAGCTATGGTGGACGAGAGGGTTGTAGTTGAGGGGGTAACGGATAGCGGGAAAGTGGTAACGTTTACTCCGCATGAGGCGATACAATACGGGTTCTGTGACGGAATTGCGGAGAGCGTGGTGGAAGTGTTACAGAAAGAGGGAATTACGAATTACGAGTTGCATGAGTATAAACCGACGACGATGGATCGGTTTATAGGGTTTCTGATCAGCCCGATCGTACAAGGGATTTTGATCATGATTATTATCGGAGGAATTTATTTCGAGTTGCAGACTCCGGGAGTTGGTTTCCCCTTGGTAGCAGCGATAACAGCGTGTTTGTTGTATTTTGCCCCGTTGTATTTGGAAGGGATGGCAAATTACGTGGAGATGATCCTGTTTGTGGTGGGGATTATCCTGTTGCTGCTGGAGATATTCGTGATACCGGGTTTCGGTGTCACCGGGGTACTGGGAATTGTTTGCGTGGTGGCGTCGCTGGTATTGGCGGGGATTGACGATTTCACGTTTGATTTCTTGCCGGATTTTACAAGTGCCATTATTCGCTCGTTGTTTTTCGTGGTGAGTTGTTCGTTACTTTCACTATTCGGGAGTATTTGGTTGAGCCGAAAATTGTTTGGTTCCCGACGATTGAATTTTGCTCTTCACGCAGAACAGAAAGTGGAGGATGGTTTCGTGGGTGTGGATATGGCGGTAAAGGAGGAGATCGGTAAGGTGGGGATTACATTCACAGATTTACGTCCGGCGGGGAAGGTAATGATCGGAAATGAGGTGTATGATGCCGTGTCAGACACGGGTGCTTTTATCGAGAGAGGAAAAGTGGTACGGGTGGTTAAATACCAGGCCGGGCAGGTTTACGTGGTTATAAATTAAGAGAAAATATAAAAAGAGGTGTAAAATTGGAACGATATGGGAAATCGAACAATAGGTATGATAGGTGTGTTGTCGTGCTTACTGGGAGTGAACACGGTTTCATATGCCGGAGAGGCAGGAAATGATGTAGGTAAAAATCATGCAAGATGGGTGGTCATACAGGATGATGAGCGAGTACAAAACTGGATGAAACAAGCGGGGAAGCATTACGACGAGGAGAATTACGGGGAGGCGATGAAATACTATCGCTTGGCAGCAGATGCTGGGAATACGGAAGCTCAGAATATGGTTGGATTGCTATATGATTTAGGATTAGGTGTGCCGGAGAATAACGCGGAAGCGGTGAAATGGTATCGGAAGGCTGCTTTGAACGGTGATTTTTATGCGCAGAATAATTTGGGGTTAATGTACAAGGATGGTGAGGGGATTACTCAAAATTATGCGGAGGCTGCAAAGTGGTTTCGTAAGGCGGCGGACCAGAATCATGATGAAGCATATTGTAACCTAGGTCTTCTTTATGAAGAGGGGAAAGGGGTTGTCAAGGATGTGATTGAGGCTGTGAGATGTTATCGGAAATCGGCAGAGTTAGGAAGTGCAAGGGGACAATGTAGTTTAGGGTATATGTATCAGTGTGGATTGGGTGTTGAAGAGAATGTAGTTGAGGCCGTGAAGTGGTACCGTAAAGCGGTTGATCAGGAGTATGGCAGAGCTTTGTTTAATCTTGGTGTTATGTATGAAACTGGGGTTGGAGTTGGTAAGGATATGGCCAAGGTGTTATACGAGAAGGCTGTAGAGCAAGGATTCGAACAGGCCACTAAAAGGTTAGAGCTGTTGTCGGGAGACAATACTACTTATTTGGAGTTTGAGGAGTTGGCGGATGATTATTATGAAAAGAAGAATTACACGGAGGCTTTGAAATACTATAAAATGGCTGCATCTGGGAATAAAGGGGGAGTGTTGAATCGAATCGGGTATATGTATTCGGAAGGGCTTGGTGTTGCTGAGAACGGGACAGAGGCTGTGAAGTGGTTTCGTAAGGCTGCCGAACAAGGTTATTCGATTGCCTATTATAATATGGGATTAATGTATGAACTCGGAAAGGGAGTGACGAAAGATATGGGTGAGGCTGTCCGGTGGTATCGGAAAGCGGCGGATGAAGGGTATGAATCGGCAAAAGAGAAATTGAAGCTGAAAACTCTTGGAACAGTTGTAGAAACGGCTCTTTCAGAATCTGAACTTAAAGAATACTCTAGTCGGGCGGCCAAATATTATAACGAGCAAAATTACACGGAGGCTCTAAAAAATTATCTGGTAGTGGCTGACTATGATGATGCCTATGCCCAACACATGGTCGGATGGTTGTATAATAATGGTAAGGGGACAACACGGAATTACAGAGAGGCGTTTAAATGGCTTTCAAAGGCTGCTAATCAAGGGAATGTTTCCGCTATGAATGAGTTAGCTATCTTGTACGAGAATGGGAACGGGGTAGGCCAGAATTTTACAGAGGCAGTGAGGTGGTATCGGAATGCCGCAAATAAGGGAAACAAGTATGCTCAATATAATTTGGGACGGATGTATCAGTATGCGAAGGGTGTTTCGAAAGACCTGTCTATGGCCAAAGTATGGTACGAAAGATCGGCTAACCAAGGATTTGATTCTGCCCAGAATAGTCTTGGAAACCTGTATTATAGTGGGGAGGTGATTCCACAAGATTATGGTAAGGCAATGGAGTGGTATCGTAAGGCTGCCGCACAAGGTAATATGTATGGGGAGTTTAACGTGGGATTACTGTATGAATATGGTTACGGCGTGACAAAGAATATCAAGGAGGCTGTGAAATGGTATCGCAAGGCGGCTGATCAAGGTATGGATCGGGCGAAGACCAAATTACAGGAATTAGGACGCTGATCGGCTATTTGATTTTTTTCAACAGACGATTGTATTCGTGTAAAAAGTTTGGGGTGAAGATGTTGGCATCTGCATTTTGTTCGATCTCTTTACGAGACCAGAAGCGTCCCTCGTCTACTTCGTCGTTATTGATGTGAATGGCGTCATGAGAGGTACAAAGAAAAGGGAATACGAGTTCTCGTTCGCGGGAACTCTCCCACACGTAGGAACCGAGGAAACGGGCCTTGAATTTCGTGATACCCAGTTCTTCGAAAGTTTCCCGTTTTAAGGCATCTTCTATTTTCTCTCCCAGTGCGACGTGACCACCCACGGCAGTATCCCACATTCCGGGAAGAAAGTTCTTTTTCATGCTGCGTTTTTGCAGGTAAATGTCCCCTTGTTCGTTGATAAGGTGGAGATGCACGACGGGATGCAGGAGCATGGAGCCGGAATGACAACTTCTACGGGTAGCTTTACCGACGACTTCGCCTTTCTCGTTCACGATAGGTAACCATTCGTCCTGACTGGCTGCTTTGGCAAGTAGTCTGTTCTTAACAAATAATGTGAGAAAAAACAGGACAATCAGAATATACAATAGAGGTCCTTCTATAAATTGATGTATTTCTTCGTCAAAGATAAAGGCAGAAGTGAAAGCTAGGACTGTATGTAATACGAGCAGGTAAAATAGCAGGCGTAGCATCCGGTGCATGGCTTGTTGCTGTTCCGGGGTGACCTGTAATGTCTTGCGGTATGATTCGGGCAATGTCTGAGTCATGTCCACTTTCGAGAATGCGAAGATCCCGATTAGTACACACATGGCTGCCTCTACAATGGTTTGTTGTATCCTTTCAAAAGAAGTTCCTTCGAGCAACACGCTGATTGCCGCAAGGGCAATGAAGAACAGGGTGTTGAAGAGTGTCATCTTGTTGATACGTTTCTCCCTGATCCATGAATAGAAAAACTCTCCGGCTCCTAATACGATCACGGCTATCAAACCGATTTTCGGACCAAAAAATTCTTCGGCAATGAAGTATAGAAGAATAAGGATAAAGGAGGGGAGAAGGGACTTCATACAATTGAAAATTGAGAATTGAAAATGGAAAATTGAAAGGCAGGCTACAAGTGGAATGATAACTTGTAGCCTGTAAACTTGTAACTATCTGATTTCAGCGTTGAACAGGTGTTTGTAGGTACCCATTAACTTGTTCATGATTTTGTCGATCTGTTTGTCCGTGAGGGTCTTCTCTTCGTCGAGAAGGGTGAAACTGACGGCGTAGGACTTCTTGTCTGCACCGAGTTTTTCTCCCTCGTACACGTCGAATAACGTGACGGATTTCAGTAATGATTTTTCTGTACGGAACGCCGTTTCTTTGATTTCCTTGAAAGTGACTTTCTTATCAAGCAACAAGGCTAAATCCCGTTTTACAGAAGGAAATTTCGGTAGCGGGGTGTAGGTTACCTTGAGGTTTTTGATGGCTTTCAGAATGTTTTCCCACGAGAATTCAGCGTAGTAGACTTCTTGATTAACATCTGCTTTTTTCAGAGGGGCTTTACTCAAGATACCCATGGATACGATATGTTTATCCCCGGCTTTGTACGTCAGCCCTTCCCGGAAGATGTCCTTGTCAGTGGCATCAATTTTCAAGTTATCGGGGTGAAGTCCTAGACGGGTTAATATCATTTCGCAATACGCTTTCAAATAGAAGAAGTCAGTTTTCGTTTCTTTGACATTCCAGGTGGTCATGTTCTTATTCCCCGTGATGAAGAGAGAAAGCAAGTTGTCTTCTTTGTATTGTTTTTGCGGGTTGTCAATACCTTCTTTTTTGTTGAAGGTATAGCCTTTACCGAACTCGAATAATTTCAAGTTGTTGTTTTTCCGGTTGATGTTGTAAGCAATGTTTTCCAGTCCGCCGAAGAGCAAGGATTGACGCATAGCTCCCAAGTCTGCACTAAGCGGGTTGAATAACATTACCGTCTGCGTGGGATCGAAACACTTGAAGTCTTCGTAATAGCTGGCTTTCGTCAATGAATTGTTCATTACTTCACAGAATCCGTTTGCTGCTAATAGGTCTGAGATGATGTTTTTCAACTGGAAGTCATCCGGCTTTTCGGAATAGCTTAGCGTGGATCTTACGCTGGCAGGTACTTCCACGTTGTTGAAACCGTAGATGCGAAGAATATCCTCGATCACGTCAGCTTCTCTTTGCACGTCAACACGGTAGGGGGGGACATTCAATAAAAGCCCCTCTTCGCACTCTTCCACAATTTTCATTTCAAGAGAACGGAGGATGTTTTTGATTACCTCATGGTCAATTTTTTTACCGATCAATCGATCCACGTGAGCATATTTTATGGACACTTCGAAATCCTTCACGGGTTCCGGGTAGATGTCGATAGGAGCGCAAGTAATCTTACCTCCGGCAACTTCTTTAATCATCATGGCGGCTAATTTCAGCGCGTAGATCACGATATTCGGGTCTGTTCCCCGTTCATAACGGAAAGAGGCATCCGTGTTCAAACCATGACGGCGAGCTGTTTTACGAACGAATACCGGGTCAAAGCAAGCACTTTCTAAGAACACGTTTGTTGTCGTGTCCGAAATACCGCTTTCCTGTCCACCGAATACTCCGGCAATACACATGGGGGACTCGGTATTACAGATCATCAAGTCGTCCTCATGCAATTCTCTTTCCACGCCGTCTAAAGTTGTGAATTTAGTTCCTTTGGCAACACTTTTCACGATGACTTCGTTTCCTTTTACTTTGTCTTTATCGAAAGAGTGTAAAGGTTGTCCCAGACCGAAAAGAATGTAGTTGGTCACGTCCACGATGTTGTTGATCGGGTGTAATCCGATAGCTTTCATCCGGTTTTGTAACCATTCAGGAGACGGTTTAACGGTTACTCCTTCGATACATATTCCGGCGTACCGACGGCAGGCCTCGGGACGTTCTACTCGTACGGTGATTTTAGCATCCGTACTGTCCGGTTGGAAAGTTTCCACGGAGGGAAGAGTATAGTGAATATCTTGTGTCTGTTGTAAATAAGCGGCCAGATCACGAGCTACACCGAGATGTGAGGCACCGTCAATCCGGTTCGGGGTAATATCGACTTCGATAACCGTGTCCCGATAAACATTGAAATAGTCTGCGGCCGGTATTCCAACCGGGGTATTTTCGGGTAATACCATGATTCCGGCATGATCGGTTCCAACTCCGATTTCGTCTTCGGCGCAGATCATTCCATTAGAAGCTACACCCCGTATTTTTGATTTCTTGATCACGAACTCTTCATCACCTTTGTAAAGGGTTGTTCCTACAGTGGCAACGACTACTTTCTGGCCGGCAGCCACGTTAGGAGCCCCGCAGACGATTTGTTCCGGTTCACCCGTTCCCAAATCAACTGTTGTCACGTGTAAATGGTCCGAATCGGGATGTGCCTCGCAAGTCAACACATGACCGATGACCAATCCTTTTAATCCCCCTTTTATTGCCTCAAATTCTTCGTACCCGCCAACTTCCAGTCCGATACTTGTCAGAATTTTGCAAATCTCTTCAGTGCTTTGGTCGATCTTTAGATAGTCTTTCAACCAGTTCAGTGATACGTTCATATTTTGATTTTAAATTTTAGATTTTAAATTTTAGATTCTATTTATTGAGTGATTTATTGATCCCTGATTCTGTGATTTTTCCCTATAAGTTCATCACCTAATCTTTAAATCGTCAATCACTGAATCCTTTTAACTAAGGTCTAACATACGTTGAATGGGTAACCAAGCCTTTTCTCTCAAGTCTTCCGGGAGCCGTACTTCGTATTGTTCTTTTTCAAGGGCTTCGAGTACTTTTTCCAAAGTAACCTTCTTCATCTGTCCGCATACCGTTTTCGGGTGAATCGGGATGAATTCTTTGGTCGGGTTGTCTGCTTGGAGTTTATGGATGGTTTCCAATTCCGTGGCAATGATAAATCGTTGTTTCGGGGATTCCTTGGCATGTTTGATGATTCCTGCCGTGGAATACATGAAGGCACGGGGATGATTTAATATCCGGTCGTCGTGCGAACAACTGGATTCGGGATGAATCAGCACGTCAGCATCGGGATATTCTTCCAATTTATCCAGTACCATCTGGGTGTCAATTTTGTCATGTACGCAACAGTCTCCACTCCAAATTTCCATTTCCCTTCCGGTGACTTTTTGTATATAAGCACCCAAATTCTTGTCGGGAACGAAAAGTATCTTTTGGTCTTTCGGCAGGCTTTGCACTATTTTCAAGGCATTGGAAGACGTGCAGCAATAGTCCGTGTAAGCCTTTACTTCAGCCGTGGTGTTCACGTAGCTGACAATGAGACCATCCGGGTTTGCTTTTTTCCATTCTCTCAAGTCATACCCGGTTACTCCCTCGGCTAAAGAGCAACCGGCTCCTTCCGCGGGGATCAGCACTTTCTTATTGGGGGAGATGATGGATGCTGTTTCTGCCATGAAATGCACACCGCAAAAGACGATAATATTGGCTTCTGTGGTTCCGGCCATCTGAGAAAGTCCTAGGGAGTCACCCAAATAGTCTGCAATGTCTTGTACTTCAGGACGAGTATAGTAGTGCGCCAAAATGATGGCGTTTTTCTCTTTCTTAAGTTGTTTTATCCTGTCGATAATCTCTGTCTGCGTCATAACCTTGTTTTTTGAGACTTCAAAGATATAATAATTTTAGATTTAATGATTTTAGATTGAAACTTACGAAAGTAAGTTTTATAATCCTCAATTTTTATCTTTTAGTTTTAATCTTTTAGTTCATCTTAATGTTCATGCTAATATCCAAAGCTGTAACCGAGTGGGTGAGGGCACCGACACTGATGTAATCAACCCCGGTAGCGGCAACACCTTGGAGACGGGGGATACTTATGTTTCCGGATGCCTCTGTCTTTGCCCTGCCCGCGATAAGTCTCACAGCTTCGGCCATAGTTTCGTTACTCATGTTGTCGAGCATGATAATGTCTGCACCCGCGTCAATGGCTTGTTGTACCTCTTCTAATGTTGTGGTTTCCACTTCCACCTTGATACTTAACGGAAGATTCTGTTTCACGGCTTTCACGGCATTCGGAATACCTCCGGCAATCTTGATATGGTTGTCTTTCAGCATGATCATGTCGTAAAGTCCCATCCGGTGATTGGAACCTCCTCCGTGGTGTACGGCCATTTTGTCCAGTACCCGCAAGCCGGGAGCTGTTTTCCGGGTGTCCAGTAGTTGGGTATGTGTTCCTGCCAGCTCTTTCATGTAGTGAGAAGTAGCTGTTGCAATACCGGACATCCGTTGCAGGATATTCAATGATAGACGCTCCCCACAAAGTAACGTGCGGTAGCTGGCTTCGATGCGCAGGATGATATCCCCTTTCTTTACGGCAGTCCCGTCAGTAACGAGAGGTTCCCATACTATATCTTTTTCAAATCTTTCAAATACTTGTTTTGCGATTTCCAGTCCGGAAATAACACCGTCGGCTTTTGCTTTCATTTCGGCAACCGCTTTAGCGTGTACCGGGATAATGGCGTTGGTCGTAATATCTCCCGTTGCGATGTCTTCTTCAATCGCGAGGTCGATGAGTCTGTCTATGAGCGAATCGTACATATATTAATTTTAGATTTTAAATTCAACTAATTTCTTGATTTATGATTTTAGATTAAACTCCCTCCCGGCTACGCCGTACTCCCTCTATAAACAGAGGGAGAGTTAAAAATACCATCTTGAGATTGAAGAGTAACTAAACTCCTCCTCTGTTTATAGAGGAGGTGCCCGAAGGGCGGAGGAGTTCTCATTTTCAATTCTCCATTTTCCATTTTCAATTGTTCAGGATTACCGGTGTTGTTTTGATCTCTTTGCCCTTCTGTTGAATGATATGGCAAACATAGTCATCATTCGGGGTGGGGTAGTCGGAACGGAAATGACCGCCGCGGCTTTCTTTACGGAAGAGGGCGGAACGGATGATTAATTTGGCAACGGTAAGTAAGTTTTTACTTACCAGCGAATAGTATTCGTTCTCTTCGAATATTTCGGTTTGTTCCAAGCGGAGCAAGGTTTCCAATCCTTCCTGCAATCCGTTTTCCGTGCGAATAATGCCGGCCTCTTGAGTCATGATGTCGGCTACCTTGTTTTTTAAAGACAGGTAGGCATCTAGTTTCTCTCGATCTAGGGAGAATAAAGGCATGGTTTCCGGAATCGGGTCTTCCCGGCGGTTACGCACGGAATCTTCCACGGCACGTTTCCCGAACACCAAACATTCGATCAGTGAGTTAGACGCCAGTCTGTTGGCTCCCATGATACCGGATGAGGCGAGTTCTCCGCACACGTACAAGTGTGGGATATTGGTACGTCCCGTGAGATCCGTTTTCACCCCGCCCACGGTGTAATGTGCTGCAGGAGCAACCGGAATACGGTCTGTCATGTCGATACCTAATTCCGCACATTTCTCGAAGATGTTGGGGAAACGTTTTCTGATCTTTTCCGGATCAAGGTGTTTTAATGACAAGTAAACGTAGTCCTCGTGGTGTTCTTTCATTTGTTGGAATATGGACTGGGCCACGATGTCCCGCGGGGCAAGTTCAGCCAGTTCATGTTTTCCCACCATAAAGCGTTCGCCTTGCTGGTTCAGTAGGTGTGCGCCTTCACCGCGTACGGCTTCGCTCACCAGATATGCCTCCCCGGTAGGCGTGTAGATAGCGGAAGGATGGAATTGAATGAATTCCATGTCCACGATTTCGCATCCGGCATTATAGGTTAAAGCCAAACCATCTCCGATGGTTGTGTGAGGATTGGTGGTTCGTTTATAGATGGCCGAGGTTCCTCCGGAAGTCAAGAACACGTTGTGTCCCGTGAAGATCTCTTCCCGGTTCTCGTTAAAATCCCAGCATCTGACACCGTAACATCCGTGTTCATCCTGTAATAGGGCGATGACGGCATGATTATCGAATATTTCCACGGTAGGACAATGCTCCACTTTATCAATCACGAAATTCGTGATCATTCTTCCGGTGGCATCACCTCCGGCATGAAGAATTCGTTTTTGATGATGGCCTCCTTCCAGCCCTAGGGCTAGCTCCCCGTTTTCCGTGTCGAAGTGCATGCCGTCATTGATTAATTCCTGTATGCGGGCAGGCCCTTCATTTACCAGTACGTTCACCGCGGGATAGTCACATAGACCTCTTCCTGCCGTGATCGTGTCTTGAAAGTGAAATAACGGGGCGTCATCTTCTCCGGTGACTGCTGCAATACCTCCCTGGGCAAAATAAGAATTACTTTCCCTGATGTTTGATTTAGTTAATAGTGCAACTTTCCCATAGGCAGACGCACGATAGGCCGTGTAAAGACCCGCTAAACCACTCCCGACAATGATATAATCGTAATTACGCATTTTTGTGTCATGTAAATTGGCACGAAATTAGGATTTTTTTATCTATATCCCGCCTCTTTCCTTCGTTTTTTCATTTTCTATGGGGCATTTTCCATTTTCCAGTATAAAAGTAGTAATTTTGGGTTTCTAAAGTTGGATAGAGATGAGAGTATTTGGATGGTTCATTATCACTCTTTTACTGGGAGCCTGTTCTTCGGACAAGCCTTCTAAAAAGTGTATTTACCCGGCGGGAGATTTGTTTTTCAGCAAGGAAAAGGCAGGGTGGAGTGAGGTATATATTGGTAAGGAGCGTTCCGACACGGTATTGGTGTACAATCCCACGAAAACGGGGATTCGTTTGGAAGGTTTTAATCATTTTTCGGAAATCACTTGTCGGAAGATCGGACACTCCGAACAGGATTGGAGTTTGGGAGGATATACCGTGGAACCCGGAACTTGTGACACGTTAATCGTGACGTTACGTTTAAAGAATGAGTCCATGTTAGGTAATTATTATAACGTGATGCGTTTCATGATAAACGGGGAGGTGAATTATGATTACGGGTTTATGATTGATGTGCCTGTACGGGAGGATTTTGCACATTGGAGCGAGGAAGAAAAAGCACAAGCCCCTCATTTCATGGTGGACTCGACGGAACGTGATTTTGGAACTCTTCGGGAAGGAGAGGAGGCCAAGATGATTTTTAAAATTCAAAATGTTGGGGAACGTAACTTGATCATCCGTAAAATAGAAACCACTTGTGGTTGTACCGCGGTACTCCCCAGTCAGCGTGTCCTTCTTCCCGGCAAAGAAATGGACTTGAATGTCATCTTCCACTCTGCCGGGCGAAACGGTAAACAGCGTAAAGTTATCACTCTCTTTTGTAATGATCCCCGTCAACCAAGGATCCAGTTGATTGTGAAAGGGGAAGTGAAATGAGGGTTTTATCACCTGATTGACAATTGTGTCTCACTGAATCAACATCGTTTCTTTTTTTCAAGTGAGATCGTGGATGATATTTTTGTCTATGACCTGTAATTCGTGGGTATTCACCGGGTAGATGTAGGGATTTAATACTTGTATGTGTATTATAAATTGATTATATGATATAGTAATGACGTAATATTGATTTTATAATTATTATAAAATTATAATTCATTTCTTATTTTTATAGGAGTTAAATAGGAAATGAATAGGAGTTGAATGGGAGTTGGTATAATATAAGTATGAATAATATTCGTTGAAAATTTAGTATATATCACTTAATGGGGAATAAACAGGGCTTATTAACGGTTGGACGTGTCGCATGAATGGGGACGTAATTCTTCCATTCGTCGAACGAATTGGATTTCCCCGGGTGTATTCCCATGAGATGTAGATAGCGTGTTGTGATTTTATGATTATCTTTGTTCGAGTAAAAAGGAGATAGAAATGGAATTACGAACAGAAAATGTGACGAGATACATCATGCCATTACGAGAGGGCGGTTCATTACCGGCATTGGCGGAGGCGGAGGATGGATTCAAGTACGTGGTGAAATTCCGGGGTGCCGGGCATGGCACGAAGGCTCTGATAGCCGAACTGATCGGAGGGGAGATTGCTCGTGTCTTGGGATTACGAGTACCGGAGTTGGTTTTTCTACAACTGGATGAGGCTTTCGGTCAGGCGGAGGGAGATGAGGAAATACAGGATTTGTTGAAAGCGAGCCGGGGATTAAATCTCGGGTTGCACTTTTTATCCGGGGCTCTTGCATTTGATCCCACGGTAAACGTGATTGATGCGGAACTGGCCTCGAAAATCGTTTGGTTGGATGCTTTACTGACGAATATTGATCGCACGGTTCGTAACACGAACCTGTTGATGTGGCACAAGGAACTATGGTTGATAGATCACGGTTCGTCACTCTATTTTCATTATTCTTGGACGAATTGGCAGAAACACGCTTTGAGTCCTTTTGCAGAAGTAAAGAATCATGTTTTATTACCTCGGGCAAGTCAATTGGCAGAAGTCGATGCCGGATTGAAAACCCGATTGACCCCGGAAAGGATAAGGGAAGTCGTGGCGTTGATACCGGAGGATTGGCTAAATTGGGATGATCTGGGTATTACAAATCAAGAAATACGGGAGACGTATGTTCGTTTTTTAACGGAACGGGTTGCACATTCGGAAATATTTATAAAAGAAGCACAACATGCCAGAGAGATACTTGTATGAATATGCCGTTATCCGGGTTGTCCCGCGGGTGGAACGGGAAGAATTTATTAACGTGGGGATCATTTTGTTCTCCAAGCGGAAAAAATTTCTGCGGGCGAAGTACGTGCTTCACGAGGAAAAATTAAGGATGCTATTTCCGGAAATCGATATAGAGGAGATTCGGGTGAACCTGCAAATTTTCGATCGAATTTGTTCCGGTTCCCGTGATGGCGGACCGATTGCCGAATTGGATGTTCCGGAGCGTTTTCGTTGGCTGACGGCCGTTCGTAGCACGATTATCCAAACCTCTCGTCCGCATCCCGGTTTTCTGACTGATCCGGATGCTACTTTTGATAAGTTATTTGATGAGTTTGTGATGTAGATATATAAAGAGAATAGGTGGAGAATTTCCACCTATTCTTGAAACACACACTTGAAGGATTATTTCACGATAATGGTAAAACAATCGTTCACGTCTTGAGATCTTCCTTCATTCGTAAATGTGAGAGAAATTTTATAGCGTCCGGCAGGTATGTCATTCTTTACTGGGATTTGTAACATTCCATTTCCTCTGACTGAGAGATAAGTACTTAGCTTTTCTATATCACCTTCATCAGTAGTGATTGATTTGATTGACACAAGGATGGGTGGGGTTCCTTCGATACCTTCTATTGCTGAGCTAACCCACGGAATATCACGCAGAACTCTCTCGTAATCTTCTCCTTCTCCTGACATCATCGTGGGAAAAATATCGAACCAATCAGCGATTTCTTGTGGTGTAAATCCCATTTCTATATACATTTCGTATCTAGGATTGGGGATTTCACTAGGAGGTGTCGTATCAAGATTTTTTTTTACGATCATAGAATCAACGCTGTAACTTGCATACTCTGTGATCAGGTAACCAATGGTTATATCTTGACAGTTGATCATTATTGCACTTGAAAAAACGAGGCAACATATTGTTATAATTCTTATTCTCATAATTTTTTTCTTAAATATTACCGAAATCATATCCATAATTGAGAGCATGAACGACACCGTTAGTCGGTTGTATATCCGGGGATGCTAACGGTACATAAGAGTCGGCTGTCCATGAAAAAAGGTGCATTTTTATAGCTCCGGCATCAGCAACACCGGCGTAAGATTCTCTTTCCAGATAAGCGATGATGCGGTTCCCGTTTAAACAAGTAAGAGGGGTACCGCCATCTTGTTCTGCTGCATTGATATAATAGGACATATTTCTAAACTTGATACTTTCTTTTAGATGTTTCCCTTTTACCACGTGTTTTAATATGAATTCCCGACATAGGTTCACGGGGATGTCATTTACTTTCTTGTAATAATTATTAGGGTCACCTTTTTCTTGTGATTCCCATAAAAAACGAAGAATGGAATAACTGGGAGGTGCAAAAAAAGTGATTGTAGGTAACGAGTCTACGGTCCCCTCAAAAAGGTCCGTCAGTCCAGCATGTTCAATCATTTCAACTGTTAACTCCCAATTATAATTATCTGAACGTAGGTATTCCATCATTGTTCCATCGAAATATGGATTTGAAATACCAGTATCGATAATGGTTTGTTTTGTATCACATGCGGATAAAACAAATAACATTCCGGTAATGAGTAATATATTTTTCATATTCAAATATCAATTAATTATTTTCGATTATGCCAATACGTATTTTGTCGTAGTAAAGGATTTTGACTAAAAGCCTTTTTAGAAATCATGCAGAACAGGGCACCGTCAATAAGATCTTGATCGGTTACGGTTTTGAATTCTCCAGCCAACTCCGTGCGTACATATCCATTTCGAATGATATCATAATAACGTTGTCCTTCCATGATCAACTCTTTTTCTCTCTCTTTGAAAATAGTGTATCTCAAATCTCCACCATATTCGCTTGCGTTGTAAAGTGTTGCTTTGGAACGTTCACGTACTTTATTTAGATCATCTATGGCTCCAGCCGTGTATTCACCCCCAAGTCGTGAACGACATTCTGCCCTTAACAAGTAAATATCAGCCAAACGCCACCAGATTTTATTTTGATTTACATTCAAGGTTTTTCCTACGTTTGGTCCTGAAGTTTCAACCATGGGTAAACGCCATTTGTTTGGGAAGGCGTATCCCCCATATTCGGGTTTATCCATTTCATCCAATTGGTAGAAAAAAGCATATTTTCGTTCGTCCGTGCCGGAGTACATTTCTCTTACCGTGGAATTATGTATCCAAACCCCAATGTATTTTATGAAAGCGGCAGGAAATTCAGCTCGTAAAGGATAGCAATGATAAAAGAATCCGGGTATAGAAAGCATATCTGCAGCACCATTCATGAAACCACTTGATTCATTCCAGAAATCCTTGAAAACAGTCTCGTACACGCTTTCTTTACTGTTAGCTACTAAGGCATCCGTGCATATCGCTTCTGCATTAGGGACAAGTTCATAGGTTCCGGAACCAATCACTTGGCTACATGCTTTTTCCGCCCGTTCCCATAATTCTTTCTCATCGTAGTCTTGATGCTTTGCGAAGTACTTCCCGCCTGCTTTCCATGCACACAAATGGGCGAGGAGAGCGTTGGCAGCTCCTTTGCAAGGTGTTGATTTGAAACGAGGTGAATTGCCTTGCCAGTCTGTTACTTTTTCAAATTCCGGTAATAAATCAATGGCATGTTGTGCTTGTTCTATTGCATAATCAGCCACTTCTGTCCATTCGGATTTAGGGGTAGGGAGAAATTCAATTTCGTCACGTATTAAAATACAATCCCCCCAAGTATGTAATAATTCAAGATATGCTAATGCTTTGTAGAAATATGCTTGTCCTCTATAAATATTACTTCTTTCTTTGGAAATACCACTTCCCTCGGCATGATGCAGAACGACGTTTGCACAAGCAATTGCATCATAGAATGGTTTCCAATTGAGATTAAGAATGTATTCAGGACTATTATTTTGAAGTATTTCCAGGTATGTTCCTTGTTGGACTTCATCCGTGTACCATCCCTTTTGAACTTGGTTTCCCGGATCTTCACCCGTGTAATTGCAGATCATGTATTTCACGGCATAATCTGTTGCGTTAAGTGCAGATTCAAAATCCTTTGGGGTATTCAATGCATTTTTAAATGTCAAAGAACTCTCCGGTTCAATATCTAATGTCTCTTCACATCCTATTTGGATAATTGCAAATAAAATGAAAACAAGAATCTTATATTTCATACTTTAAAATTTTACAGTTAAACCTAATGTATATTTCCGTGCTAACGGGTAATTTTTTCCGTAATCCAATCCTGTGCTAATATCCACTGTTTCTGGATCAATACCGGAATAATTCGTGAAAGTCAGAAGATTCTCACCACTTATAAATAAACGAACTTGTTCTAATTTTAGTTTGCGTGTGATTGTTTCTGATAAATTGTACCCGATGGTTAGTGTTTTTAGTTTTAATAAATTTACTTTTTCAACTTCCCGGTCAATCAGTAGACCGGAATACACCATGTTGTTTTGGTCTATTTGCATTTGAGCAAAATCGGCATTGTTATCACCAGGTTGCTGCCAGAATGAAATTTTGTTTAGATTCAGGAGTAGGGGATGTAATAAATTGGAATGATCATTTGTTGCTAACGCATTCTTGTATGTGGTGTTGACCATGTGGCGACCTATTTGGTAACTCATGGATAGATTCAGATCAAAATTTTTCCATCTGAATTCGCTCACGATACCTCCGCTTATTGTTGGAAGGGCGCTACCTGCATAGATCATGTCATCCATAAATATTTTACCATCACCATTTGTGTCTATAAATTTGTAATCACCTGGTTGATAAAAATTGGCTGTTCGAATGTCAAAAAACAAATATTGCCCTACTCCTTGACTATTGTGATACAAAGGCATCTCATCTTGTTTGTTGATGAAGCCGTCTGTTGGAAATACGTATATATCATTTAACGGCTTACCTATAATTCCGACAGAAATATCTTTGCCATTATATGATTTCTCAAAACGATTCCAGTTCCTCGCTCCATTCACGGATATTTTCCAATACGTGTTTTGGGTTCGTAAGACTTCATATTTTATCAATATTTCAATTCCCTCGTTGGAAATTGCCGCGGCATTTCTCCATTGCGCACTATAGCCATTATAGTTTCCGGGTAAGTCAACGGCCCACAATAATTTATCTGTGTACCGGTAATAGTAATCCAGTGTAATACCTAGCCTGTAATTGAAAAGATCTAAATCTAATCCGAAATCATATTGGTCGGTTTCTTCCCAAGACAAATCATCATTATATAGTCCCCCTCCCCAAACGGGTTCTAGAGTTGAATTTCCTTGATGTGCATTTCCTGCCTCCATTAAACCTAGGGCTAGAAACGATTGCTCAAAGTGTTGTCCGGAACGTCCCCAACTAGCCCGAAGTTTTCCGAATGAAAGCCAGTAATTGAATGGTTTTATGAAATTTTCTTCTGTGAAGGTCCATCCTGCGGCAATAGAAGGAAAAGTTCCCCATTTGTTGTTTTTGCCAAAAACTGAACTTCCGTCCCGGCGGAAACTGGCGGAAAGCAAATATTTCTTTCTGTAGTTGTATTCCAGACGTCCGAAATAAGAAACAAGAGTTTTCTCCTCCATGTCGGAAAGGTAACGCTGAAAAGCGACGGTCTGCGAGTAGTTACCGTAATTTAGTTCCCCTAAGACAGGAAAGCCCGGACGAGAATAGTAAATTTTATCGCTTGGAGAGTTTTGGGCGCTTCCTCCATTGTATTCAACCTGATCATATTGGTAAGAGAATCCGGCGACAAAATTTATATTGTGATCTTCTTTTATTGTTTTTTGATAAGTCAATAAATTCTCGTTTAAGACCATTAAATTAATCCCTGTTTCTCCGACAGTTTGTGAAAAACCATGTTCGTCCAGATAAGAGGGTTGGAAATAATTTCTACGATGGATGGAATAATCCGCGGCCAAAGAGGTCGATAGATTAAGTCCGTCAAAAATATCATATCCGATTTTAAAGTTTGTTCGGATTCGAACGGAACGATTTTTTTCTTTTGTCCCTTTTAATTTCTCGAGTACATCGTTCCATACAACCGATCCTTTACCGGGATTGAGAGAGCTTAATTCATAAGGGTCTCCCGGCACAGTTTCCACGATAGGAGCTGCTCCCATTCCTTCTGTTTTTTCTCCTCGTTTCCGGTTGGTTAAGGTCGCGTTCAGACGTAAATCGACATTTAGTTTCCGAACGGGAACAACATTCATGTTAGCATTTAAATCTATTCTATTGAATCCTGTTCCTTTCAGAACTCCTGATTCATCGTAATAACCTAAGCCAATACCGTAATACATTCTATCACTACCTCCGTAGGTTTGAATATTCGCATTAGTGATTTTTCCTTTTTCATAGTAGATGGGAAAAAAATTAGTTGCATTATTGTAAAATGAATTCAAGCTATCCTGCAACACAAGGCCATCACTGTTATGACTTGTTGGAGTGAAAAAATAGTCATAAGAACCTTTTTTCGTATCAAATACTTCCCGGTTAGATTCCGGGTATTTATAACGTTTTGTTACCGGGTCCAAATACGCCACAGAAGGTCTGTTTTTAAGAGCATTTAATCTGAAATCTCGTTCTCCCTTTCCAATCGTCACTGTTGGTAGTTCTGGTAGAATATTCCATGATTGTGAAATATTCACGGAAAAAGTCGCATCTTGATTTTGTCGTCCCTTTTTTGTTGTTACAATGATAACTCCGTTGGCAGCTCGCGAGCCGTATATCGCTGCAGAAGAAGCATCCTTTAATACTTGAATGGATTCAATCATGTCGGGATTTATGTCAGCTAAAAGATTCGTTCCGGTAATGGGAGACGTGAATGAATTCAGTGGCACACCATCAACAACCCATAGGGGATTGGAGTATCGTCGGTTTTGTTCAACATCTAGAGAGTTGTAACCTCGGATGACGATGGCTGTGCCTCCACCACCGGGAGCGCCTGACATATTGGTGATATCCATTCCTGCAACTCGACCTTGTAGTAAGTTCGCAATACTGGGAGATGGAATTCCTTTTATTTCATCAGCTTTTATAACAGAAACAGCCCCTGTCATTTCTCGCTTATTGGTTGTGCCATAGGCAACAACTACAGCTTCGTCAAGAGACTTAATGTCTTCTTCTAACGTGATTCGAAGGGTGTCGGTCTTTTCGGTAAAATTGATTTTCTTGTCTTTAAATCCTACGAAAGAGAATTCTAAAGTACCCTTCATAACAGGTAATTGTATTGAAAACCACCCTTTGTTATTGGTTGCTGTTCCGATATTCGTATTTGCTAATTTAATGGTGACTCCAGGCAGTGGTTCTTTTTGCCTATCATAAACCCATCCCTTCAATGTGATTGATTTATTCTCGTCGGTAGAATTTGTTTTGAGTTTTATAACAATGGCATTGTTTAACACGACATACTCCAAATTCGTGTTTTTCAAGCACTTTTGCAGAATTTTCTCCACGTCCACTTCTTTTTCATTCAAATCGATCCCCTTTATCCGGGCAATGTCTTCGTTGTTGTACATGAACGTGAACCGGGTCTGCTGTTTTAACTCCCAAATCACTTCTTCCAGTGATGCGTTTTGTTTTTTGATCGTGACAGTCTGTGCATTCAGGCTAGCAAAAGTCTGAACGACGAAACACGTGAGTAGTAGAAAGGTTAATTTCATACATCTAAAAATTTTTTGCAATTTTCTCTCTAACGGAAAATCACTCTTCCATCTTTTTTTCATACCTTTGAAATGTTTTAATTATAACTAATTAATACAGAGGATCGGGAAATGTTGGCGCAGGCCCCGATCCTTTCTTTATTATCGGGCGTGGATGGTTATGGTGTTGTCCTTGCGGGCGACAACCACTTTACCACTTTCATTAATAATTTCCAATAGATCGTCAATATTCTTGTACCTGTTCAGATTCGTGGAGATTCGGATTTCCTTGGTTTCTGCAGTGGAATAGAATATGGTCATGTTGTACCAGCGTGCGAGGTCATTCATCACGTCTTCCAGACGTTGGTTCCGGAACACGAACATACCTTCAATCCATCCCGTGTAGAGTTCCGTGTCAACCTTTTGTACAGATGTCTTTCCGGTCTCCTTATCGTATCGGAATTGCTCGGATGGGGTTAATTGCACTTGTGTCTGATCGGTGTAAGCCCATACAGAACCTTCGACGAGAGTGGTATGCACGATGGGTTCGGTGGAGTAAGATTTCACGTTGAATTTTGTCCCGGTGACTTTTACTTGCATTTGTTCTGCGTTGACGATAAAGGGCCACTCCGCGGCTTTGTTTACTTCAAAATATCCTTCTCCATCCAAATATACTTCCCGTTTTTCATCCCCGAATTCCACGGGATACCGTAGCGTCGATTCACAATTCAACCATACTTTCGTGCCGTCTGCTAATGTTACTTGGTAGTCGGCACCTGCCGGAACACGTAATGTGTGATACACGGTTTCTTTGTTTACCTTTTCCGGGGCATTGGTTCCGGTCGTGTATGTTTCCCCTGCATTGCTTTGATAGGAGAGTAGTTTTAATGTGTCATTTGTGATCAACGTCCCGTCCACGGCTTTTTGGTAAATCTCTTCTTGGGACAGGTCAAGAACTTCCCCCGTGGAAACGATTAGTTGCGCACTCCGTTTTCCCACGTGTTCAATTTGTGCCATGGGGGAAACTGACTTTTTCTCTTTCCCTTGTTGTAACAACAAACCTCCCGCTAAAGCCATCAGTACGCATACTCCTGCTGCCACGGAATACCATACCCTTCGGTTGATTTTTTTCTTTTCCGGTATGGAGGTATGGAAATCCTTTTGCATTTGTTGCCATAATTTTTGCCATTCCAGTTCCGGTTCTATTTGTTGACCGTATTCTTTTTGCAAAAATGCCATCCGGTTCGTAGTCACTTCCTCGAGCAAGTGTTTATTCTCTTCTTCCTGCAACCAATTCATGAATTCTTCTTCTAGTAGCCGTTCCGGTTCTCGAAGGTGTTCCAGTATGAATTCTATTTTATCCAGTTTTTCTTTCATTTGTCTCTGGTTTGATCTTTTACACTATATACACAGGTGAGGTTGAAAAATGGGTGAGTGAAAAATGAAATATTTTCAAAGAAAAATTACAAATGTTGTTACTTCCGATAGATATACCTAATTCTAGGGATACTTTGGGGTAGTATATGGGTGTATGAATCTTTTTGCTACTTTGTAGATTGTTTGTTAGAGGTTGAAATAGAAAGAAGGCAAATGTTATCTTTACTTATGATCTGTTAAAATGGCGGCTATAATCGGGCGATAAGGCGGCGACAATGCGGCGAGAGCGCCTAACTGTCTGGTAACAGTCTAGCAACGAACTGGAGATTTGCATGATTAAGGGTAGATTTACTTACTTTAAGGGCATCATTCATGATTACTTATATAAATAGGGTCCGATTATAAAATCGGGAATTTGGGTATGAATATCCGTAATTCATATACAAACCCGCTTGTTCCATTGCTGTAAATTTGCCATCAGAAGTTTAACAATAAAAGATAGCAAATTATGGACGGGAGAAACCTTTTGAAAACAGTATCGAGTTTTGCGCTGCTTACCATGTTGTCATGCAGCCCGACAGTGAAAGAGAATACTGATCAGCCCAATATAATGGAAGTGGAAAAGAAAAATCTCGGCAAACTGTTGGCTCTCTATCCGAAGCCGATGACTGTTGTTGGTACGAAGGTGGAAGGAAAGGTGAATTGGCTTGTTGTCGGACATACGGGTGTTATCGGTCATGATCGCGTACTCGTCAGTATGAGTAAACAACATTATTCCAATCAGGGAATCAAGCAATCGAAAAAACTCTCCATTAATCTCGTTAGCCGGGAGATGTTGCCTAAAGCGGATTACGTGGGTAGTGTGAGCGGGGAGACGGTTGATAAATCGAGCGTGTTCGCTTATCATATCGGCGAGAATGGTACGCCTGTGATTGACGTGTCGCCCTTGACAATGGAGTGTAACGTGGTGGATATTTACGAAACCGAGGGGTTTGATAATTTCATCTGCACCGTGGTTAATACTTATGCGACTCCCGATGTACTTGATAATAACGGTAAACTCGACTATACCCGGTTAAAGCCTGTGTTGTTTGAATTTCCGACTTACTCTTACCTTGCCACGGGAGAGGTGATCGGGAAGTGTCTGAATCTGGATGAGGAGCCCGGTATGTGTGCGAAACAACCGATGGCGGCTGATGGTATCGTGCGCCTGTCGAAAATAGAGGTTTATCCGGAGTATCTTGACGAGTATATGAAATACGCGACGGAAGTGGGCGAAGTTTCCCTGCGCACCGAACCGGGGGTGTTGACCATGTATGCTGTTAGCGAAAAAGAGAATCCCTGTATGGTAACGATTCTCGAAACCTATGCCAGTCAAAAGGCTTACGAGTTACATATCGCATCGGAACATTTTCAAAAGTACAAACAGGGAACGTTACACATGGTTAAGAGACTGATGCTTTCTGACCAGACGCCCCTTAATCCTGCAAATCAAATCAATAATTTCATTCAATAAATCAAACCGACTATGAATAAATTTCTCTTATTTTCAGTATTCAGTATTTTAACATTCAATGTTATGGCACAAGAAAAGATCGTACAGACGGCTGGGCGTAATCAACTCGGAGAGTTTGCCCCTAAATTTGCGGAACTTAATGATGATGTACTTTTTGGTGAAGTTTGGAGCCGCACGGATAAACTGGGGCTGCGTGACCGTAGTCTAGTAACCATTACCTCCCTCATTAGTCAAGGTATTACGGATAATTCGCTTGTTTTTCATCTTCAGTCGGCAAAAAAGAACGGAATCACCCGTACTGAAATTGCCGAGATTATCACCCATATAGGATTTTATGCCGGTTGGCCGAAGGCGTGGGCTGCATTTAATTTGGCCAAGGGAGTGTGGGCAGAGGATTCGACAGGTAATGATGCTAAGGCTGCTTTCCAACGTGAAATGATTTTCCCTATCGGCGAGCCGAATACGGCCTACGCGAAGTATTTTATTGGTAATAGCTACCTCGCCCCGGTTTCTCGTGAGCAAGTTGCGATTTCCAATGTTACGTTTGAACCGCGTTGTCGCAATAACTGGCATATCCATCGTGCAACGAAAGGTGGCGGGCAAATGCTTATCGGTGTTGCCGGACGGGGGTGGTATCAAGAAGAGGGTAAGGCTCCCGTGGAGATTCTGCCCGGTACGGTCATCCATATTCCCGCGAACGTGAAACATTGGCACGGGGCAGCCGCTGATAGTTGGTTTGCTCATTTGGCCTTCGAGGTTCCCGGAGAGAAAACCTCCAACGAATGGCTCGAACCGGTTACGGATGAAGAGTACAACAAGCTCGAACAAATTAAATGATGACAACGAAGGAATTTAATGAATATGTAAAGACGCGTAAGGCGCTTAATACAGGGGAAATACATCGTTTTATGGATGCCATGAGTAACGAGGCGAGACGGATCACGTTCCTGTTGAATACGGCATATCGTACACCGGACGAAGTACGTGGGTTGCTTTCCGAATTGTTTGGTTATCAAGTACCGTCGTCTCTTCGAGTATTTCCTCCGTTTTATGCGGATTATGGCAAGAATATTACTGTTGGGGAGAACGTATTTATCAATGCCTGTTGTCATTTTCAAGATCATGGCGGGGTGACCATTGGCGACGGATGCCAAATCGGGCATAATGTTGTTTTTGCCACGCTCAACCACGGATTAGCCCCGGAAGATCGTAAAACGACTTATCCGGCTCCTATTGTGTTGGGTAAGAATGTGTGGGTAGGTTCCAACGCTACAATTCTTCAAGGAGTAACCATTGGTGACAATGCTGTTATCGGTGCGGGTGCGGTCGTTACGAAAGATGTGGCGGCGAATGCGATTGTTGGCGGTATTCCTGCACGTTTTATCAAAATGATAGACGGGTGAGGATATATTAATTGAAAGATATATTTACTTTATTTTACCCGGTTCTGCTGTTTTTTAGTGAGTTCTTTATATATTTGAAAAAATGAACGAGGCAGTTCTAAAAATACAGATATATGATTACAGATATTCGTTTGAGGAGTCAGCAATTGGTGAACCCGGCTTTTAATGATCCCAAGGAACTTGTGGCATGGATGGGTGCTTTGCAGGGGCAGGAGTATAGTATGGCGAAGTGGGCTGTGGGATTACGATTGAAGAATCCGGACATCCGGAAGGTGGAGGCGGCTTTGGAGAAAGGGGAGATATTGCGGACTCACGTGTTGCGTCCGACTTGGCATCTGGTGGTGGCGGAGGATATTCGATGGATGTTGAAGTTGTCGGCTAGACGGGTGAGGTTGGCGTACGATTCGTATTGGAAAAATCATGGAATATCGGAAGAGTTGCATGTCAAGAGTCTTGAAGTGATCGTGAGGGCTTTAGAGGGGAAGAGATACTTGACCCGACAGGAGATTGGTGAGGAATTGAATCGGGCGGGTGTTATCGTGGGGGATGATTTGGTGAAGTATTTTCTGGGAAGGGCGGAAGTTGACGGTATCATCTGTAATGGCGTGGATAAAGGAAATAAAAGGACGTATGCTTTGCTGGATGAGCGAGTTCTACCGATGAAGGAGTTGCATAAGGAAGAGGCTTTGGCGAAATTGGCAATCAAATATTTCAGAAGTCATTCCCCTGCCAGCTTGCAGGATTTTATCTGGTGGTCGGGGTTATCTATAACGGAGGCAAAACAGGCGGTCGGGTTGATTGATGCGGAGCTGATTAAGGAGAGAATCGGGGAGACGGACTGGTTAATCCATCATTCATGTGCAAGGAATGTACGGGCGAAGCGGGTTATACATTTGTTGCCCTCGTATGATGAATATCTTATTAGTTATAAAGATCGTTCGATGGCATTGGCACCGGAATATTATAGAAAGGCTTTTAATACCTTTGGAATTTTCTACCCGGTGATTTTGCACGACGGGAAGATTGTCGGGAATTGGAATAAGTCAGCCAAAAAGAAACAGTTTGGGGTAGAATCTTCTTTCTTTATACCGGGTATTGAGGTCGATGAGGGAGAGTTGGATAAGGCAAAAGAAAGGTTTAGAGTGTTTAATAACGGGGGAAATGACTGATGCCGGATCAGTCGAAATGTCAGTGCGGATGTGAGAATAGGAGCAACAGGAGAGAAGCGGGAAATTCGTCCCGTAAGGTTTTTAGGCCTGTCGTGATGTGAGTTTTCACGGTATTCACCGAAATGTTTAATTCTTCGGCAATTTCTTTATACTTTTTACATTCGATAAAACAGAGTTTCATCACTTGCGAGCAACGTTCGGGGAGGAGTTCGATGCGGGCTAGAATGCGTTCCAACAATTCTTCCCGGGTGGAATCGTCCGATAGCGTGTAAGTCGGGTCGTCGGCAAGGTGTTGACGCACGTGATTATTCTGGATTTTTTTATGTTCCAAGTAGTTCAATGCCCGATTACGGGTGAGGCTAAACAAGTAGGGGAGAATCGGACGGGTGAAATCAATGGTGGCCCGGTGATACCACAAGCTGAGAAACACGTCGTGTGCAATATCTTTAGAGGTGTCCAAGTCGTTTACCAAGCTCATGGCATGAAAACACAAGGTACGATAGTGTTGCTTGAATAATTGTTCAAACATCAGGCTACTCTGTTTATTGTCTTGCACACGTTCCATAATCCAACTTTGGTTGTTCGCAAAGTTAGGAAAAGTGAAATTAAAAACAAAATAGCTCTTGATACGTATTCCTGTTTTTTTAATTAATTTTGTGCTTAAAGATAAGATTATGGAATGGTTGAGTAGTTTATTAACAGAACATTCAGTGATTCAGGCAGTAATCGTGGTTTCGCTGGTGTCTGCGGTGGGGCTGGCTTTAGGAAAAATCAGCATATGGGGCGTGTCGTTGGGAGTAACTTTCGTGTTTTTCGTGGGTATCATGGCAGGACATTTCGGGTTGTCGATCGATCCGCAGATGTTGAATTACGCGGAGAGTTTCGGGTTGATTATTTTCGTGTATGCCTTGGGGGTGCAGGTGGGACCCGGTTTTTTCTCTTCCTTGGGAAAGGGGGGATTGAAATTGAATATGTTGGCCATGTTGGTGGTCTTGTTGGGAATCGTGATGACCTTGGGATTTCATTGGTCCACGGGAGTGTCGTTACCGGATATGGTGGGGATTCTGAGTGGTGCGGTGACAAATACGCCTGCCTTGGGTGCGGCTCAACAGACGTTGAAACAATTGAATGATCCCGCTATTCAACAGTCGGATCTGGCGCTGGGGTGTGCCGTGGCTTATCCGTTAGGGGTGGTGGGTGTGATTCTGGCTGTTATTTTTGTACGTAAACTTTTCGCATCCAGTATATTTTTCAAGAAAAGTGATGAAGATAGCCACAAGAAGACGGTGGTTATGGGATTTCTCGTGAGCAATCCCGGCGTGTCCGGTAAGACCATCCAAGAGATCGCCCGGCAATCGTCCAAAAAGTTTGTGGTTTCCCGGTTGTGGCGGGATGAGAAGGTGATTATCCCGGCGTCCGATACCGTGGTGAGAGAGGGGGATTGTTTGTTGATGATCACGACAGAAGGGGACGTGGAGGCGCTGACGATGTTGATCGGGAAGCGGGATACGAGGGATTGGAATAAGGAAGATATTGACTGGGATGCTATTGATAGTCAATTGGTGTCCCACCGGATCGTGATTACCCGGCCGGAGATTAACGGGAAGCGGTTAGGAGCGTTGCGGTTGAGAAATCAATACGGGATAAATATAACCCGCATTTACCGGGCGGGAATCGTGTTGTTGCCCACGCCGGACTTGACGTTGCAGTTGGGTGACCGGTTGACGGTGGTCGGGGAGGAATCGGCCATCGCGAAGGTGGAGAACGTGGTAGGGAATGCCGTGAAGGATTTGGACGAGCCGAATCTGGTGGCCGTTTTTATCGGGATGGTATTGGGGTTGTTGCTGGGATCAATTCCTTTGACGATTCCGGGCATCAGTTTTCCGGTAAAGTTGGGATTGGCCGGGGGACCAATTGTAATGGGGATTCTCGTGGGGGCTTTCGGTCCTCGGATTCACATGGTGACTTACACGACAATCAGTGCCAATCTGATGTTACGGGCGCTGGGGCTTTCCATGTATCTGGCTTGTCTGGGATTGGATGCGGGAACTCATTTCTTCGAAACCGTGTTCCGTCCGGAAGGGGCGTTGTGGGTTGGATTGGGATTTACCATTACGGTGATTCCGGTGATTCTTGTTGCGGCCGTGTCCATTAAATGGATGAAGATTGATTTCGGTTCGGTGGCCGGGATGTTGTGCGGGAGTATGTCGAACCCGATGGCGTTGAATTACGTGAATAGCACGGTGGATAGTGACACGCCTTCGGTGGCTTACGCAACGGTTTACCCTCTGACGATGTTCGTGAGGGTTATTATGGCACAGGTAATTTTAATGCTATTTTTGTAAGTGAGGAGGTCAAATACTCGTAATTCGTCAATGTGCGTGATCATTTCTTGTGAAAATGTTAAAATAAAACAGTTCGCTGGTATAAGATTTGATGCAAGTTAAGGGTTGTTCGTGGTAAGATTGTAACTAAACGTTACGATATTCCGTAAACATATATTCAAACAATGTGAAATGTCAGGAAAAGAAATTCATACGAAAGAGACTTTCCAAGTTTTGGGCATGAGTTGTGCTGTCTGCGCTTTGAATGTGGAAACAACACTCGGCGCTCAAGAGGGAGTTTACGAGGCAAAGGTAAATTTTGCCGGTTCAACTGTTTTAGTGGATTATAATCCGCAGGTGATTACACCCGTGGAACTTCAAAAGGCGGTGGAGGCTGCCGGTTACGAATTGGTGGTGGAAAACACGGAGGATACGGATCAAGCGGATCGTTTGCAGCGGGAAGAGTTTCTCGCGTTAAAACGAAAGACGATCGGGGCTATTGTTTTGGCGATACCCGTGTTCGTGATTGGTATGTTTTTTATGCATATGCCCTATGGTAATTGGATTATGCTGGCTTTTACCATTCCGGTGATGGCGTTTTTCGGGCGAGACTTTTTTGTCCATGCCTATATGCAGTTGAAACACGGGCGTGCGAATATGGACACGTTGGTGGCCGTCAGTACGGGAGTGGCATTTTTGTTCAGTCTGTTCAACACGATCTGGCCGGAATACTGGACGAGTCGGGGATTGGAGGCTCACGTGTACTACGAGGCTGCTGCGGTGATTATTGCTCTGATTTTGTTGGGGCGTTTGCTGGAGGCAAAGGCCAAGTTCAGTACTTCGACTGCAATAAAGAAATTGATGGGGTTACAACCCAAAACGGTGACTAAAATTCTTGCCGACGGTAGCGAAGAGGAGGTACCTATCCGTGAGGTGGCGGTAGGGGATGTTCTGGTCGTGAAACCGGGGGAAAAGATTCCGGTGGATGGGGAAGTGACGGAAGGGGCTTCTTTTGTCGACGAGAGTATGATTACCGGGGAGTCGATACCCGTGGAGAAGGTGAAAGGACAGCCCGTGTATGCCGGGACAATAAATGAGAAAGGGAGTTTCCGTTTCCGAGCCGATAAGGTCGGGGGAGAAACCGTTTTGGCCAATATTATTCGGATGGTGCAGGAGGCACAGGGAAGTAAAGCTCCCGTGCAGAAACTGGTGGACCGTATTGCCGGAATTTTTGTTCCGGTAGTGATGGGGATTGCGGTAATCACGTTTATCGTGTGGATGCTGATAGGCGGAGACCTTGCTTTCACTCATGCATTGCTGACCTCTATCACGGTGTTGGTTATTGCCTGCCCGTGTGCGCTGGGATTGGCGACGCCGACAGCGATTATGGTCGGGATCGGTAAAGGGGCGGAACATAATATACTGATCAAGGATGCGGAGAGTTTGGAGTTGATGTACCGGGTGAACGCGATCGTGCTGGATAAAACGGGGACGATCACGGAGGGAAAACCTGTCGTGACGGATATTCACTGGACTCCGGGGGCGGAAGACGAGCGTTATCCATCCATCCTCTTGGAGATCGAACGGCGTTCGGAACATCCTCTGGCAGATGCCGTGGTGCAGAAGTTTAAGGAGAAGGTCGTGAATGAAATATCGGTTTCGGATTTCGAGAATCAGACCGGTAAAGGAGTGACGGCAAAAGTCGGGGATAAGATATATCTTGTCGGGAACCGGGCTTTGCTGGACGTGAATCGTGTTGTTTTAGACGATGATAACGAGAAACTTGCTGTCCGGTGGGAAGGCGACGGTAAAACGGTTGTCTTTTTTGCCGGAGAGGGACGGGTTTTGGCATTGGTTGCCATTGCCGATAAGATCAAGGAGAGTTCTCGTCAGGCGGTTACGACGCTGCATGAAAAAGGAATTGATGTCTATATGCTGACCGGGGATAATGCCTTGACGGCTCGTGCCGTGGCAGATCAGGTGGGCATTCGTCATTTTAAGGCTGAAGTGATGCCGGGTGAGAAGGCTAATTTCGTGGAGGCCTTGCAGCACGAAGGGAAAGTGGTGGCCATGGTGGGTGACGGAATCAACGATTCGCAGGCGTTGGCACAGGCTGATGTGAGTATTGCCATGGGAAAAGGGTCGGATATTGCCATGGACGTGGCAAAGGTGACTTTGATTACTTCCGATCTGAATGTGATTCCCCGTGCTATCGCACTTTCGCATCAGACGGTGCGGGCGATTCGACAAAATTTGTTCTGGGCGTTTATTTATAATATAATTGGTATTCCTTTAGCGGCAGGGGTGTTGTACGGGATCAACGGTTTTTTACTCAACCCGATGATTGCGGCTGTCGCGATGGCTTTCAGTTCGGTGTCCGTGGTGACTAATAGTTTGAGAATTAAATGGAAGAAATTGTAGCTATTATATAAACCAATAAAAGAAAGCAACATGGAAAAAAAGTTCAGATTTAAGACAACGTTGAAATGCAGTGGCTGCGTATCGAAAGTCACTCCGTTTTTGAATAGTTTGAGAGACGTGACGGAATGGAGCGTGGATTTGCAACATCCGGACAAGGTGCTGACGGTTATGTTGAAGACCGGAGACACGCACTCGGTGAAGAAGGCGTTCGAGAACGCGGGGTATAAAGTTGAAGAGTTCAGATAAACGATGTTAGTTATTTTATCACCGGCCAAGACCATGGATATGTCCGTGGTGGAACAGGAACTTCCGGGTACCACACCGGAGTACACGGCAGAGGCGGAATATCTGGCGGAGCAAATGCGCCGCTTTTCCGAATCCCAGTTAGAAAAGATGTTAAAGATCAGTCCTAAGCTGGCGGCGGAGAATTACGAACGTTATCAGAGGTTCGGATCGCTTTCGAATCCTCGAAAACAGGCATTGTTGGCTTATAACGGAAGTGTATTCAAAGCTATTGATCCGAATTCTTTTTCTTTAGAGGACTTGAAGTATGCTCAAGATCGTGTCCGGATTATCTCAACGCTTTATGGTTTGGTGCGTCCGTTGGATTTGATCCAAGCCTACCGGATTGCGTTTGCTGTGAAGTTGGATGGGGAGAACCTGTACGATTATTGGGTTCCGAAGTTGACGACTCCATTATTGGAAGATGTGCGTAAGGTTGGAGGGATTATGGTGAATCTGGCCAGTATGGATATTCAGGGAGCGTTGAAAATGGAGGAGTTGAGGAAACAGGTGAGAGTGATTACACCGGAATTTCAGGAATGGCGGGATGGTAAATACGAAACAGTTCGTACTTATGCCAAGATTGCACGGGGGACGATGACGAGATATATCGTGATGAACCGTGTCGAGGATCCCGAAGAGTTGAAGGCTTTCAACGAGGACGGGTACACGTTTAATGCAGATCTCTCGGACGAGGAACGTTATTTCTTTACCCGCATAAAGAAGTAAAACGGAAAGAGTTGCAGGTACATATTTCATGTTGCCTCCCAGTCTGCAACTTTTTCTAAAATATTTGGTCCGGAAAGAAACAAAAAAGGTCTTTCGCGGGTATATCTATCGTAATAATTAATCTGATAGAGTTATGAAAGAACGAGAGATAGAACCGGGAACACCTGAAATCAATAAACAGTATTCCATTGTAGTCGATAGAAAAGGACCTTACCTAGTGTATGGTCATCCGCTTTTAAAACAACAGTTTATCGTGCAGAATGTAGAGGGAAGTTCGTGGTCGTACCGGGATGGGGTTGAGTACGATATGAATGATAACCCCACGGCTTTATGTCGTTGCGGGACTTCTGCCAATAAGCCGTATTGCGATGGGGCTCACTTGAACACGAATTGGGATCCCACGCTGACAGCCGATAATATTCCTTTATTGAAAGATGCCGATGTGGTTGACGGGCCTACGCTTGAACTGACGGATAATGAGAAATATTGTGCTTTTGCCCGTTTTTGTGATGCTTACGGGAAGGTTTGGAATCTCGTGGAGGAGTCCGATGATCCGGAGGCTAGGGAGTTGACGATCCGGGAGGCTAATTATTGCCCGGCGGGTCGTTTGAAGGCTTGGGATAAGGATAAAGGGGAATTTATTGAAAATAAACTGGAACCATCGCTGGTGCTGTTGGAAGACCCGCAGGAGCGTTGCAGTGGTCCTTTGTTCGTACGGGGCGGGATTCCGATTGACGATACGGAGGGCGTGAGGTACGAACTTCGTAACCGGGTTACACTATGCCGTTGCGGGGCGTCATCGAACAAACCTTTCTGTGACGGAACACACGTGAGTATTCGTTTCCGGGACGGGTTACCGGGGCCACATGGCGGGGTAAAGTGAAAACTGAAAGATAAAAGAATGGAGAGTGGTTGGATTGGCGTTTGAGTTTTTCTATCGTTCTTAACATTTATTGTTTATTGGCATGATATTTGTTGGTTACTTGTGTAATCAATAAAATTGTAGGATGGATGTGTTTCATATTTTTCTGGCCGTGATGACCGGAATTGCAGTTATTGTTTTTGTAGCCCTGTACTTTGTGAAAGCGGGTTATGGTATGTTTTTCGATGCCAAGTGGGGGCGACCAATAGATAACCGGATCGGCTGGGTTTTGATGGAGGCTCCTGTTTTTATAGCGATGGCACTTTTCTGGTATTTCTCGGATAGGGGATATGAGTTGGTGCCGTTGATTTTCTTTATTTTTTTCGAGATACATTATTTTCAGCGTGCGTTTATTTTCCCGTTATTACTGAAAGGTAAGGGGAGAATGCCGATGGGAATCATGTTGATGGGGATCACGTTTAATGTGTTGAATGCGTGTATGCAGGGAGGGTGGATTTTCTATTTTGCCCCGTCGGATCTTTATACCCCGGAGTGGTTGATGTCCCCGCAGTTTATTATCGGGACGATATTGTTCTTTGCCGGGATGTTCACGAATATACAATCGGACCATATTATTCGTCATTTGCGGCGTCCCGGTGACACGGGGCATTATTTGCCCAAGGGCGGGATGTTCCGTTACGTGACTTCTGCAAATTATTTGGGCGAGATTGTAGAATGGATCGGTTTTGCCATTCTCACGTGGTCACTTTCCGGGGCGGTTTTTGCCATTTGGACGTTCGCTAATTTAGTGCCGAGAGCTAATACAATTTATCACAAATATTTAGGGATGTTCGGGGACGAGGTGAAGAAACGTCGTCTGAAACGGGTGATTCCTTTTATATATTAAGAAGAATAATATGACACGAGAATCCAAGTTATTCACGCCATTAACGATCGGACCGCTGACCTTACGTAACCGAACGATTCGGGCCGCAGCATTCGAGGGTATGTGTCCGGGGAATGCTCCTTCGGAAATGTTACATGATTATCATCTTTCGGTGGCCCGGGGTGGTATCGGGATGACGACAATCGCTTATGCGGCTGTTGTTCGTAGCGGTTTATCGTTTCCCCATCAATTGTGGTTGAGGCCGGAGATCCTTCCTGCGTTACGACAGCTTACGGACGATATACATGCCACGGGTGCGGCTGCATCCATACAAATCGGGCATTGCGGGAATATGTCGCACAAGGGGATTTGTGGCTGCACGCCCATTTCCGCTTCAAGTGGTTTTAATATCTACTCGCCGACGTTGGTGCGGGGTATGAAGAAAGAGGAGATCGTGGAGATGGCAAAGGCGTTTGGACAGGCAGTGAATATGGCTAGAGAGGCGGGATTTGATGCCGTGGAGGTTCATGCCGGACACGGGTATCTGATTAGCCAATTCCTTTCCCCTTACACGAATCACCGGAAGGACGAGTTCGGGGGATCGCTGGAGAACCGGATGCGGTTTATGCGTATGGTGATGGCGGAAGTGATGGCGGCGGCGGGGGATGACATGGCCGTGCTGGTGAAGATGAATACCCGGGATGGATTCCGGGGTGGGATGGAGGTGCCGGAATGTATCGAAGTGGCCAAGGCTCTGGAAGAGGCAGGGGCTCATGCCTTGATTCTGAGTGGTGGTTTTGTCAGCCGGGCCCCGATGTACGTGATGAGGGGGGCTATGCCTATCCGTAGTCTGACGTATTATATGCAACAATTCTGGTTACCGATAGGCGTTCGGATTGCCGGGCATATGATGATTCCGACGGTACCGTTTAAAGAAGCTTATTTTTTCGAAGATGCATTGAAATTCCGGGAAGCGGTGAAGTTACCTCTCGTGTACGTGGGAGGATTGGTTTCCCGGGAAAAGATAGATATGGTGTTGGATGCCGGATTTGACGGGGTGTCGATGGCTCGTGCCTTGTTGAATGAACCGGATTTCGTGAACCGGATGGAGAGGGAGGAGAATGCCCGGAATGCTTGCGAACACGCGAATTATTGTATTGCCCGTATGTATTCTAGGGAGATGGCCTGTCATAAGCATATTCCGGATTTACCCAAGAAGTTATTGAAGGAGTTGGAATTGGCTTCCAAGAAAAATTGAAATCGGATTTATGGAAGTAATTGATCAGCCTAGTGTTCATCCGGTGGCCATCGTCACGGGAGCCAGTTCGGGAATCGGCTTGGAGTATGCCCGGGAATTGTGTTCCCGGGGGTATGATGTTGTGATGGTCAGTAACGAGAAAGAGCGTCTTACACAGCACGCTGAAGAGTTTGCACAAACATATGAGGTGCAGACGTGGCTGCTTTGCATGGATTTGTCACAACCCGATGCGGCGGAACTTTTGCATGGTTTCTGCGTGGCGATGAGATTACAGGTGGAGGTGCTGGTGAATAATGCTGGAATGTTCCGGTTCGAGCATATCGTGAATCTTTCGGTGGGAGTTGTGCAGACCATGTTGATGTTACACATGAACACGGTGGTTTTGCTTTGTCGTTATTTCGGGGAGGATATGAGAAAACGGGGAAAAGGGCATATCCTCAATATGTCTTCGATGTCGGCTTGGTTTCCATATCCGGGAATTTCGTTATACGCTTCCACGAAGTGTTTTTTGAAGAGTTTTTCCCGGGCTTTTCGTTTGGAGATGCTTGATTACGGGGTGAACGTTACCACGGTTTGTCCGGGGGCGATTGCTACCGATTTATATAATTTACCTCTTCATTTGCAGCGGTTGGCCGTGCGAATCGGTGTGATGATGAAACCTGCCACGCTTGCTCGCCGGGCAATCAACGGTATGTTCTGTCACCGAGCCCAAATGATTCCCGGGGTGATTAATTATTTCTTTATCGGTTTCTTATTCTTTTTGCCTTACGGGGTGGTGAGGTGGATGATAAGGAAAGTGAAAAGAGCAATTGAAAATGAAAAAAATTGAGTGATTGTCAATTTAATGATTAAGTGATTCTATAATCATCTAATCGAAAATCACAGAATCATATAATTCGTAGGATCTAAAATGAACAAGGGTTTGTTTATCATCACCGGGGCTAATGGGGGCATGGGAAAGGCGATCACGAGAGCGATTGCCGGTATGGGAGTTCCCGTGGTTATGGCTTGTCGGAATGTTGAACGGGCGGCAGGAGTGAGGGATGAGATTGTGCGAGAGACGGGAAACGGTCGGGTGGAGTTGCATCAGTTGGATTTGGCGTCGGTTGCTTCCATCCGTTCTTTTGTTGACGGGTTGAACGGACGGGAGGTGAGCGTGTTGGTGAATAATGCGGGAATCATGTGTAGAGATTTCACGACAACCGAGGACGGGTTGGAGACGACCGTGGGGGTGAATTACGTGGGGACTTGGTTGTTGACGAATTGGTTACTTCCAAATATGGGGAGAACCGGGAAGGCCCGGATTATTAACACGTCGTCGGTTACTTGTAAGATGGGAGAGGTTGGAGATCGTTTCTTTAAATTGGATCCGGAGCATTACCGTCGCTTTAAGGCTTATCCCAATTCGAAATTGGCGATACTGATGTTTACGACGGAACTGGCAAGGCGGGTACAGGGGCGTGCGATTACCGTGAATGCGGTTGATCCGGGCGTGGTGAACACGGGGATGATCACCATGCACAAATGGTATGACCCTTTGGCGGATATATTTTTCCGTCCGTTTATTAAATCTCCGGAACGAGGGGCGATGACGGCTATACTTTTGGCAACTTCCGATCAGTATGTGAATATATCGGGAGGCTTTTTTAGGAATAAACATCAGGTGGGACTACCGGAAGTGGCTCTTGATGTTGAGGCTTGTCAGAATTTGTGGCTTCAGACGGAGCAATTCGTGGCCGGACTGGTCGGCTCAAGATTAAAAAAGGGAGAAAATTAGGGTGAAATAGAAGTTTTTAATTTTCAGCTTTCTTATCTTTGTAGGCAAAGAAATTAATATTATGCGATTAGAGGAAAGATACGATAAGGTGTTGGCATGGTTTCGGGAACGTATGCCGGTAGCTGACACGGAGTTACAATATAATGATCCCTTCCAGTTGCTGGTAGCGGTGATTTTATCGGCTCAATGTACCGACAAACGGGTGAATATGGTGACTCCCGCTTTGTTCGAGCAATTTCCGGATGCGGAGTCTATGTCCAAAGCGAGCGTGGAGGAGATTTTCGAGTTGATCAAATCTATCTCTTACCCGAATAATAAATCCAAGCATTTGTCAGCGATGGCGAAAAAGTTGATAGAAGATTTCAATGGAATTGTCCCGGATGATTTCGAGTTATTGCAGACGTTGCCCGGGGTGGGACGGAAAACGGCCAATGTCATGGAAGCGGTGGCTTTCAAGCGTCCGGCCATGCCTGTCGACACGCACGTTTTCCGGGTAGCCGATCGTATCGGGCTGGTAACGGGTGCCAAGACCCCGTTAGAGACGGAGAAACAACTCGTGGCGCATATTCCTGCCGAGTGGCTGTCCACGGCTCACCATTGGTTGATATTGCACGGAAGATATGTTTGCGTGGCAAGAAAACCGAAGTGTGAAGAGTGTGGGATTGCCGAGTGGTGCAGATATCATCAAAAAAAGCTGTCTTGACGAGAGACAGCTTTTTCACTATTTACTACTAACCCTAAAATTGGAACTACTTTGAGCATCCGTTTTTTTGCAATAAACCCATTTTTATTACTTAGTGTGAATTTATTTATTAGATGCAGGATTCTTGAAAAGGTTGCGTGAAAAAATAAAAAAATTAGAGGATTGTGATTCACAATCCTCTAATTTTTTTATTTTAATCCTTTACGCTTTAATAGCGGATCAATAGAAGGTTCTTGTCCTCTGAATTTCTGGTAAAGGGTCATGGCATCTTCGGAGCCACCTTTGGAAAGAATGTTCTCCCGGAATGCTTTTGCTTTTTCGGGATTGAAGATGTTTCCGGTTTCTTTAAATGCTTCGAAAGCATCAGCATCCAGTACTTCTGCCCACGTGTAAGCGTAATATCCGGAAGAATAGCCTCCGGCAAATATGTGCTGGAAGTAGGGACTGCGATAGCGTACCGTGATTTCCGGGATAAGTCCGATTTTTTCTAACGTGGCTTTTTCGAATTCATTCGGGTTAGCGGGATCGGTCGTGTTACGCGTGTGGTAAGCCATATCCAGTAAAGCGGCTGCCATGAATTCGGTCGTGACGAATCCTTGGTTGAAATGTCCGCTATTCTCTAGTTTGTCGATAAGCTCTTGCGGGATCGGTTCTCCCGTTTTGTAATGACGGGCATAAACTTTTAGTACTTCGGGATCAGCGGCCCAGTTCTCCATGATTTGGGAGGGAAGTTCCACGAAATCCCTAGGAACAGAAGTTCCTGATACCTTATTATATGTACATTGTGACAATAAACCGTGAAGGGCATGACCGAATTCATGGAAAAGAGTTTGTGCCTCGTCAAAGCTCAATAATGCCGGAACATCCCCTGTGGGTTTCGTGAAGTTGCACACGTTCGTGATGATCGGGGTTACTTTTTTACCCAATGCAGATTGCTTGCGATAAGCGTTCATCCATGCTCCCGAACGTTTGCTTTCTCTCGGGTGGAAGTCCATGTATAGAATCCCGATGTGATCTCCGTTCGCTTCTTTCACCTCGAATGCCAAAGCGTCCGGATGGGGTACGGGGAGGTCGGTACGTTGCGTGAACGTGATTCCGTATAATTTATTGGCTGTGTAGAAGGCTCCCTCTCTGACGTTTTCCAGTGGGAAGTATTGACGAAGTTCGTTCTCGTCCAGTCCGTATTTGGCTTTCTTTACTTTTTCAGCATAATAGCGCCAATCCCAAGGCTGCAATTTGAAGTTTTTACCCTCCTTGCGAATCATGTCTTGAAGTTCTTTGGCTTCTTTTTTAGCGATCGGTAGAGCGGCATTCCAGATTTGGTTACACAGGTCGTACACGTTCTCCGGAGTTTTGGCCATGTTGTTGTCGAGAATGAATGCCGCATGGGTATCATAACCGAGTAACTGGGCTTTTTGTACTCGCAGGGAAGTGATTTTGGATATGATTTCTTTGTTATCGTACTCGTTGTCGTTGTTGCAACGGTTGATATAAGCCTTGTAGATTTTTTCTCTTAAATCCCGGTTGTCTGCATATTGCAGGAACGGAATCATGCTTGGATTGTGGAGGGTAAACACCCATTTTCCCTCCAATCCGGCATTCTTGGCAGCGGTAGCAGCTGTGGCAATCACGTTTTCGGGAAGACCGGATAAATCTTTCTCGTTATCAATGACCAGTTTGAAACTATTGGTTTCATTCAGCAAGTTTTCGCCGAATTGCAGGCTAAGCATGGATAACTCGCTGTTCAATTTCTTGAACGTTTCCTTGTCTGCGGGAGAGAGGTTGGCTCCACCCCGAACGAAACCTTGATAATATTTATCGAGTACGGTTAATTGTTCCGGGGTCAGATTTTCTTTCTCCTTATTATTATATACCGTTTTGATTCTCTCGAAAAGTTTGTCATTTAAATTGATCGCATCCCAGTGTGCGGTGAGTTTCGGGGTGATCTCTTTGGCAATGGCCTTGATCGAATCGTTCGTGTTCGCACCTTGTTGATTACCGAACACGGAGGCTACTTTGTTCAGTAATTCGCCGGAAGTTTCGAGTGCGTCGATCGTGTTTTTAAATGTCGGAGCCTCCGGATTGTTGATGATTGCGTCGATTTCCGCTTGATGTTGTTTCATTCCTTCCTCGTAAGCAGGGAGATAATGTTGATTTTTAATCAAGTGGAAAGGGGGAACCTCATGAGGGGTTTCATACGTGTTGAAAAATGGATTTTCATTCTTCACTTGCCCTGATTGGCAGGATTGCAGCGCTAGTCCTACGCAACAAACTAAGTAAGTGACTTTTTTCATTTTGAATTTTATTATTTGGTTTTAGAATGTGACAAATATAATTAAGTCGGGCAGAATATACAAATAAATGATTTTCTCCTTATTTTTGTGTCCTTCAAAAATGGATAAGATTGATATGAATATACAAGAAAATGTTGCAACTTTTATCACGAAGTTACCTAAGGTAATTTTGTTGTGTGTTATCATTTACCTGATTTCGTTGAATTTCAAGACGACCAACGAGGCCCCGAAGTATCAAGAGGTGAAAGCAGAAGTTTCGAATGTTGTTCCGCTGGATGCGGTGAAGAAATATTTTCCGACCTGTACGAGTGTTGAGAAAGTGAACGAGGTTCACTATGTTGTGAAGGCTGGCGGGGAAGAGGTCGGTAAATTACTTGTTACGACACCGATCGCGGACGATCTGATCGGTTATGCCGGGAATGTGCCTTTGTTTTTGGCTGTTTCCGAGGAAGATGTGATTTTAGGACTTACCTTGTTAGATAATAGCGAGTCGCCCGGGTTTTTGAGACGTTTGGAGAAAAAGAACCTGTTTTCGGCGTGGAATGGCAAGACGCTGGAGGAGGCCGAGCAACTGAACGTGGAGGCCGTGAGTGGGGCCACGATGTCGAGTGATGCCATCCGGGGGAGCGTGAAAAGAGCGCTGGAGTTTTACCTAGAACGTGACGGGGGTGGTTTTGACGTGGATTGGATGAAATTGTTACAGCACGCTTTGGGGGGAATCGTGGTTTTGTTGGCGTTAGCCAGTATGTTCTGGGGAAGTCGGATGAAACGTTGGCGTTACGTGTTGCAGGTTTCTTCCGTGTTGATTCTTGGTTTCTGGTCCGGGTACTTTGTTTCATTAGAGTTGTTATTTAACTGGTTGTTGAACGGGGTACCTTGGGGGGCTCGTATTTTGTTGCCCGTGATTGCCGTGTTGGCTTTGGCTTGTCCTTTATTCTTGAATAAGGCTTATTATTGTGCGTATTTATGTCCTTTTGGGGCAGCGCAGGAGTTGGTAGGGAAAGTTCGTAAGAAAAAAATAGCCCCAAAGGGAGTGTGGAAGAATGTATTTAAATATACTCGCGTGATCTATTTTATGGTGATTCTCGCTCTGTTATTGTGGGGAATCCCGTTGGAATTGGCATCGTTGGAACCCTTCCCGGCATTTTTATTGACCGCTGCAACGGGGTGGGTCATCGCTTTGGCTGTCATATTTTTACTCTTATCCGTATTTTTTGCCCGTCCTTGGTGTAACTATTTTTGTCCTACCGGGGCGTTGCTGGATATTTTGAGAAAGGCCGATACAAAGGCGGGTTCGGAGAGAAGAAAAAAAGTGATCCGGGAATTTATTGCCTTGGCAATATTCCTCGTGATATTATATTTTATATTGAGGTAAAAAAAACTTGAAACTTTTTTACCGAAACATTTGATTGTTTGAATAAAAAGTGCGTAATTTGCATCCTGTTTGGAAAGCGTTTATAAAAATATTGAGAGATGTCAAGAATTTGTCAAATAACTGGAAAGAAAGCGATGGTTGGTAACCATGTTTCTCACTCCAAAAGAAGAGTGAAGAGAACATTCGAGATCAACCTGTTTAAGAGGAATTTTTATTGGCCAGAAGAAGATAGATGGATCCGTTTGAATGTATCTGCAGCCGGATTGCGCCTGATCAACAAGAAAGGTATTAGTGCTTGTTTGAAAGAAGCTACTGCCAATGGTTTAATTAAGAACGTATAAAGTAAGAAGAGATGGCAAAGAAGAGCAAAGGAAACAGAATACAGGTGATTTTGGAGTGTACGGAACACAAAGAATCCGGAATGCCGGGTACGTCTCGTTATATCACTACCAAAAACAGAAAGAACACCCCCGAGAGAATGGAGTTGCGTAAATACAACCCGATTCTGAGAAGAGTAACTTTACACAGAGAAATAAAATAATTAAGCTATGGCAAAGAAAGTTGTTGCAACACTTAAAACAGCAGATGGTAGGGGATTTGCAAAAATCATCAAAATGGTGAAATCTCCGAAAACCGGTGCCTATACTTTTAAGGAACAAATGGTTCCTAACGATCAGGTGAAAGAAGCCGTGAAAAAGTAAGATTTAAAAATCTTCATATAAGAAAGAGCGTCGTGAGGCGCTCTTTTTTTTGTTCTTCGGAAACTACGCCCTCTAACTCCCCCTTGCACAGGGGGAGGACACGCTACATTGAAATATTGTGATGTTTGGTAATCAGCTCTCCCCCTGTGTAAGGGGGAGCTGGAGGGGGTAGTTTCTTTTTATATTTCCTCCAAATTTCATCAGAATAAAAAAAATCATGATTTTTTTACTCGAAAGTGTAACCTATCCCAACAATTCCCGTTATACTCTATGTATTCACAATCAAGGAATGCTTCTTGATGGTTGAAAACTGAAGAGTTAGTTTGAATAATTGAAAAATAAAATTTCTCGATTTTTTTCGAGAAAAAACGAAACCTTTCTTTAGCGGTAACGTTAAAGAAGTAGAATAGATGATGAACTTATGATTTATTTTTAGCTGTTATTAGATTGAATCATCTAGCATAAAGAGAGGGGATAGCTTTGACTGGGGTTTAAGCTGATTTTCTGATAGAGTTCTTAAAAGTACTGGAATATATCCTACGGGACACCACGCACACACACCACACACACAGACGCACGCACACACATACATACAACATCTTTTCGTCAGTCCCAATGTATTCCATTTAAGACGCTACAGGAAATCCCTCCTTTTTTTTATTTTTGATTTCCGATTTTAAATTCCTACCACACATTACTCCATGAATTTTAGATTTACTGATTTTAGATTTTTACGGTATCAAGTTTATACTTTTTATTCGCAAATTGTAAATCATAAATCATAAATTTTTCTTCCATTCGAAATAGTTTCCCTATCTTTGTAAGTTGATTTTTAAGGAATAGGAATTCATGGAGTACAGAGAAGAAGAAGATAACAATATAGCCATATTTGGTGCCAGAGAGCATAATCTGAAAAATATAGACCTGACGATTCCACGGGATAAGTTGACGGTGATTACCGGGTTAAGCGGGAGTGGAAAATCATCCTTGGCTTTTGACACGATATATGCCGAGGGGCAGCGTCGGTATCTGGAAACTTTTTCCGCATATGCCCGTCGTTTTCTGGGAGGTATGGAACGTCCGGATGTGGATAAAATTACGGGGTTAAGTCCTGTGATTTCAATTGAACAGAAAACCACGAATAAAAATCCACGTTCTACGGTAGGAACGACCACCGAGATCTATGACTTTTTGCGTTTGCTTTATGCCCGTGCGGGTGTTGCTTACTCATACGCCACGGGTAGTAAGATGGTAAAGTACACGGATGAACAGATATTGGAATTGTTGCAGCGTGATTTTGCTGGGCGGCGTGTATTGTTGTTGGCTCCCGTGGTAAAAGGACGTAAAGGACACTACCGGGAGTTATTCGAGAATTTACGGAAGAATGGTTTTATTTCGGCACGGGTAGATGGAGAGTTGCGGGAGATAACGATCGGAATGAGTGTTGATCGTTATAAGATGCACGATATCGAAATCGTGGTGGATAAGATTGTCATGGATCAGGCTGATCTGAAACGCTTGAAAAATTCCGTGGGTACTGCCATGAAACACGGTAAGGGCGTGATGATGGTAAAAGATTACGAATCTGACGAGATTAAATATTATAGCCGCCATTTGATGTGTCCGGATACTGGGCTTTCCTATAAAGATCCGGCCCCGCATACCTTTTCTTTCAATTCTCCTCACGGGGCTTGTAAGAAATGTAAGGGATTGGGATTTGTCAACGAGGTGGCGATGGAAAAGATAATCCCGGATAATTCATTATCCATTCATGCTGGGGGAATCTTGCCCTTGGGAAAATATAAAGCATCTCTTATTTTCTACCAGATCGAAACGATTCTGAGAAAACATGGTGCCGATATAAAACAACCGATCCGGGATTTACCCGAAGAGGCTTTGACGGATATATTGTACGGTTATCCGGGACAATTCCGTTTGGAGAATGCGGAGATCGGGGTATCATCCAATTTCCTCACGACGTACGAGGGAATATTGAAGTATGTCACCATGCAGGAGGAAAATTCGACTTCCAAGAAAGCGAATAAATGGGCGGAACAGTTTATTTCCGTAACAACCTGTGACGTGTGTAACGGTCAACGGTTGAACCAAGAGGCTCTGCATTTCTATATTAACGGGAAGAATATTTCCGAATTAGCGAATATGGAGTTATCTGATTTGTACGAGTGGATCGGTAACGTGGAGGAACATCTGGAGGATAAACAGAAACAGATTGCTGGGGAGATTTTGAAAGAGATCCGAACTCGCTTGAAGTTTATGCTTGATGTTGGCTTGGAGTATCTGTCCTTGAATCGTCAATCCATGACGTTATCGGGGGGGGAGTCTCAGCGTATTCGTTTGGCGACTCAGATCGGTTCACAGTTGGTAAACGTGCTTTATATATTGGATGAACCGAGTATTGGGTTGCACCAGAAGGATAACCGGAAGTTGATTCATTCTTTACAGGAATTGCGGGATAACGGTAACTCGGTGATCGTGGTGGAACATGATAAGGAGATGATGGAGAATGCCGATTATATCGTGGACTTGGGACCTAAGGCGGGAAGAAAAGGAGGGGAGATCACGGCTATCGGGGGGTATTCCGATATTCTGGAAAGTGATAGTCTGACAGCACAATACCTGAAAGGGGAGAAGGTAATCGCTATCCCGGCGGAACGTCGAGTGGGGAATGGAAAGAAGATTTCCCTGAAAGGATGTACCGGAAATAATCTTAAAAATGTGAGTGTCGATTTTCCTCTGGGGAAATTGATTTGCGTGACCGGGGTGAGTGGAAGTGGAAAATCTTCTTTGGTTAATGGAACTTTGCATCCGATATTGAGTGCTTATTTTTATAATGCTTTGGCTGCACCGTTACCTTATAAATCGATAGAAGGGATGACTGAAATCGATAAGGTCGTGGTGGTGGATCAAAGCCCGTTAGGTAAAAGCCCCCGTTCCAATCCGGCTACTTACACGGGATTGTTTACCGATATTCGGAAGATATTTGAAAAGTTACCGGAATCACAGATCCGGGGCTACACGGCCGGACGTTTTTCCTTTAACGTGAGCGGAGGACGTTGTGAGGTTTGTAAAGGTGCGGGAGTGAAGACCATCGAGATGAATTTCCTTCCGGATGTTTACGTGCATTGTGAAGCTTGTGATGGTAAACGTTACAACAAAGAGACCTTGGAGGTTCGCTATAAAGGAAAGTCCATCGGTGACGTGTTGAACCTAACGATCAATCAGGCGGTAGAGTTCTTTGAGAATCTGCCTCACCTGCAATCCAAATTGAAGATGTTACAGGATGTCGGGTTGGGGTATATCAAGATCGGACAACCTTGTACTACGTTAAGCGGGGGAGAATCCCAGCGCATTAAATTGGCTACCGAACTTTCGAAGAAAGACACCGGGAGTACGCTATATATACTGGATGAGCCTACAACCGGACTTCATTTCGAGGATATAAATATATTGTTGGGAGTGCTACAAAAGCTGGTTGATAAAGGGAATACCGTGATTGTCATCGAGCATAACCTAGACGTGATTAAAGTGGCCGATTATCTTATCGATATGGGACCCGGCGGTGGTAAAATGGGGGGAACTGTCGTTTGCACCGGAACTCCGGAAGAAGTTGCGCTTAACAAAAAATCCGTGACGGCTCCTTTCTTGCGGGAGGAGTTGGGGATGAAGAAGAAAGGTAAAAACTAAATCCAATAAGTTTATAATATCAAGAAACTAGTTGAAGAATTAATTTTTTTAGCTAGTTTTTTATTTTATTTTCTTGAAAAAGCGTTGCCATACGTATTTTTTCGTGTGTGGGTCTTTTGACGTGAGGACGAACGAGGCTTTGCCCACGATAAAGTCTTCGGGGATGGGACCGATATATCGGGAATCCCTAGAGTTGAAGACTTGGTCGCCGGCCACGAAGTACCAGTTTTTTTGGAACGTATATTCCCGGATCAAGGAATCCCGGATGTAGAGCTGGCGATCTTGCGAGTGTACGGGTGCTTGGGTTTCGTAAGCGATCAGGTGGCGGTATAGCGAAAAGTTTAACGTGTCAATGGTGATAGTGGCTCCTGCGGCGGGAAGGTACAGGGGACCGAAGTCTTGGATGTTCCAGCGATGCCAGTAATCGAAGGGGAAAGCGTTGTAAATTCCCGGGGCATACTCCCTGCGGTAATGGTGTAGGCGTTGTTGTTCCTCCATGTTTCCATAGCCGGTTTTACCGTTGATATGATTGATTCCGGCGATGATTGATAACGTGTCTCCGGGCAGGGCGATACAGCGTTTCACGTAAAATGTTCCTAAATCCATATCCCAGCGACCGTTCGTGTGCGTGGGAAAGTTGAAAACGATCACGTCATTGCGTTTCAGTGAAGAGAACCCCGGTACCCGCACGGTTTCCGGGTGTGCGCCGTCCAAGAAATCGAAGTTTTTGTAAAAGCGGGCTCCCATGTACATTTTGTTCACCACGATAAAATCTCCCGGTTCGATCGTCGGGTACATCGAGTCGGAAGGGATGCTGTAAAAGTCCACGATAAAAAAGCGCAACAGGGCGGCAATCACGATGGCCAGCAGGACGGCTCCCACGTACTGGAATATGGATTTAATTACTTTCTTCATTTTTTTCTTGAGATAAAAATACGTTCTAAATAGTAATAAAACAAGGGAATGATGAATAAACTGACGAAGGTTCCGACCGTCATTCCGGCAATAAGTGTGATCGACGTGGGCATTACTAATTTGTAATAAATAAAATGGGGCTCTATTGAGTATCTATAATTAGTTTCTGCATATCCCGTTTCATCTCCTCGGCGGCGGAAGAGGGGACTTTGGGGGCTTTTTCGAGTAGCAGGCGGGCGGTGGCGATGGCCTTGTCGGTTTGGCCGCTTTCGTGGTACATCTTGGCGAGTAGGTAAAGTGGGTAGAGGCGGTTGGGGACCATGTGGGAGGCTTTCAAGAAAGCGGATTCAGCTTGGGGATATTGTTTCATGGTTTGGTAGTTTTTGCCCATGATGTTACGGATCATGGGATCGGCAGACAGGCGGGTAGCCTCTTCAAGGATGAGGTTACTGGTTGCGGGTTGTCCCGTGCGGGAGAGGCATTGCCCGTATTCAAAGAGAAAGGCGGGTTGATCCTTCAGAAGAGGGTAGAGTTTCTTGTAATTATCTACGGTGCGTTCGAATATCTGCATGTTAAAATAGATTTGTTCGGATTTCCAGCGTTTGTAGGCTTGTTCCCGTTCCTGTTGCCCGGTGGCGAGGAAATAGACCGGGAGAAGCAGGAACAGGTAGAAGATACCGGAGAGCCAACGGGAACCCCATTGCATCGAGGTACATTGTGCCAAGAGCAGCGTGAAGAGGACGAAAAGGGGCAACACGCTGAACGGGTAGGAAAAGCAGGCAAAAACGAGGAACGCGGCTAACGAACCGGTCACGCCTGCCGCGACTTTATTGTCAGGATGCCGGGCGGTTTTGAAGGCCCAAAAAATGATTGTCAGGAAAAGTAATAAACCGATGATTCCGGTTTCTGTCGTGATTTGCACGAATTCGTTGAAGGCTGTCTCGGGGGCATCGGCCACGAGTTCTTCTCCCGCGGGACGCTCCGTGGCAGAGAAATAGGCGGCTTGGGCTTCCCCGTAGGCCCCGGCAAAATGCCCGAACCCGACGCCTGTTGCCGGATGGGAGGCTACAAGGGTGGACGAGACTTTCCAGATGAGTCTGCGTCCATCGGCAGATTCTTTTTTTAACTGGTATATCCCGATGAGAGTCCCGGTGACGAGGAGGAATATACAGATCGTTGCGATGAAGGAGGCGAGCCGATGTTTTTGAAATAAAAACTTCAATCGGTTATAGAGGTGAAAGTAGTTACCTAATACAATTCCGCATCCCGCGATGGCGGCTAACCAAGCCCCGCGGCTTAACGTGGCGGGCAGGACGAGCAGGAGAAGTACGAGAATCACTCCCGACAGGATGCGGGCTATCCGGCAGGCGGTAAGCGTGTAGTATAAAGCTAACGGTAGTATGGCAACTAGAAATCCGGAATAGGGGCCGGGGTTGAAGAATGATCCGGTCAGTTCGAAACGGCTGTGTTGGGAGGGGGTAAAACCGTATAGTTGGGCGAGTCCCCAGATGGCTTCTATTGCCCCGGTGAGCAGGAGAGCCGCGTGCGTGAAACCGAGCGGGACGAATGTTGTCAGCCGTCGGAATATGAAATACGTGACGATGATCAAGATGAAGAGGCTCGTTCGGGTGGGAGCGATTGTCCCCGCGAAGTAGTCGTTACTGAGGGTATAGCCCGCGTAAAGGAGAACCAGCAGGTCAGTTATCGAAAAGCGGAAAGGACGCATCCATGCGAGTGGTATGCAGGCAATTCCTGCCACGATAATAACTTTGTAGAACCAAAAAATCTTGGCTATCCGGTTCCCTAAACTCTCGTCGAGGGCAAAAGCTGTGGACAACAAGAGTATGGTCAGCGTGAAGACCACGATGCCCGATAAGTAGAGGTTAAGATTTTTCCGGTGCTGCATATCGTTTTATTTTTCACAAATGTAAAAAATATACTATGAACAGCGTTAGGGAATTCTGATAAGATTATGAGAATTTTAAATGCTTTAAATAATCTTCAAAGTTATCACATTTGATCGTATTACCTTCTTTTGCATCAATCATTGCTTGCTGGGTATAAAGATTGATGCTCTTCTTGTGCTTTGTGTTGATAGATTGAAGGTGCTTATGCTGTGATGATTGTTTCTTGGCTTTGGAATTATATGATCTTGATTTGTTTGTCATCATAATGCATCCTTTGTTTGATTTGATTACATTATTCTTTTTCTTCCTCTTCTTTCTCGACAGGGTCGGGTTCTTTGGTTTCTTTGAAGATGTCGAATTTGTTCAATGGTTGCATGTATTTCAACCAGCGGAAGTCTTTCAGACGGGCTTCTTCGGGATCGGCCAAGAACAAGGGATTGAGTTCCCCGTCGGGCTTGTTGATGAAGACGATGTCCGTGACTTTCCGTTTGTCGATCATGATACGGATGTTGGAGCTATTGGCGGTGTTAACACCAATGATGTTTCCTTTATCATCGGGGAAGTAGATGGTTTCCCCGTTACCGTTCACATACACCATGTAGAGTTCGTTATCCCGGAAATAGCCGGTCATATTTCGCCCTTTGATCTGGTCATACATCTCGGTTTCCTCCCTTCGAGAGACCATGAAGGCCTTAGTATTCAGGTAGAATTCCTTAATAGTTCCGTTTCCCGTGAGCAAGGAAATCTTTTCGGCGGTCATTTGGTTGCCACTGGCCCATGCCACTGGCTCATTGTAGAGGGTGATGGTGGAGTCGACAGAAAGGTAGACCATCGAATCACACAATCCTTGCAAGTCCTGACTAAAGAACTTGACTTTATAGTAAGCCCGTAAAATCTGGTTCTTGGCAGAGTCCTGATCCATGAACAGGGTATCCCCGTGTACGAAAAGAGAGTCTTGTTTTCCGACCATGATTAACAGGGCACTGTCGGTGACGAATGCCTTGTTTTGTTCCCGGTCCATTTGCGCGTATTCACCTTTCACGATCACGTTGTTCACGGTGTCCACAAGCGTGACGTTCCAGTAGAGATAAGCCATTCCGGTTATACTATCGATGACCATGGTATCGGCCACCCCCTCGTAACTCTGGTGCGTGACCCGGTTGTTCTTGTACAGTTCTGCGTGTCCCAAGTTGGAGTCATACCATCCATCCTCGGAGTAGAGGGTGTTATTTTCGTCCTCCTTCCCGTATATGTTCGTGGGTCCCAGAATGGAAACCAGCTTGGTTTCCGTGTTATATTTCAAGGTATCCGAAAAGATCAGGTATTCGGGAGAATTCACTTTCACGCTGTCTTTGAAGAGAGCTATCTTCGTTTGGGTAAAATAGTTTCCTTTTTTACTATCCAACGTGTTCTGGCTATCTTTCAGTTGTCCCCAGTTGAAGTAATACCCGATGTCAAATAGTCCGTCATAATCCAAAAAATCGGTGGTCAGGATCATCTGGGGATCTTCCAGCGTGACGTTCCGGCGGACTTGAATCAGTTTTTTGTTGGCATCGTAGTACATGTAGTCACCGGACATACGGATGCTATCGTTTTTGATCACCCGCACGTGGCCGAATGCTTCAAGATAGTTGGAGTCCGGTAGTTCATATTGGTAGAGACTATCGCACCACATGAGTGTGTTTTCATGCGTCATGTGTACGTTCCCGATAAACCTAGACGGTTTGCCCAGCGTTCCCACCAGTAAACTATCGGCATTAACGATCTTGACTTTAGCTTTTTTATTTCCCTGTGCTACAACTGTCTGCAAGGGGAGTAGTCCCCATACAATACATAATATCCCAACCCATAAACCTGCTCTCATCGCGGAAAAATCATCAATCTTTAATTGTAAATCTTAACTTGTCAATTACTTGAACCACCCGTCATAATGGAATTTGGAGTTCTTGTAATCTTCGTCGATATGGATATAGGTGTTTGCTTGTTTTTCCTTGATCCATTTATCAAGTACTTCCTGTTGTTTTTTGCTTTTCAACCCGTTTTCAAAGCTGATCCAGTCATCGTCTAGGTTAGCCGTGTGGGAAGGATAGTAAGCCTTGATTTTGATCACCTTGTATTCCTCGCCTGTACGTGTCTGATCCAAGAAAGGAGAGGAAATTTCACCCACTTTCAGTTTGTTTACCTGACGGGCCATTTCTCCTTCGATGGTTTCTCTGGGGAGTTTGGAATCAGCGTCTTCCTCGTTGAAAATCAATCCGCCGTTGTTTCTGGTCTTTTTGTCCATGGAGAAATAAGCCGCGGCTTCTTCAAACGTGGCTTTCCCGTCGTGGATGTAAGTCAACACGGTGTCCAAATGCTGGATTGCTTCTTGCCGTTCTTCATCGGAAATCCGGGGACGGAGCAGGATATGGCGTACGTTTACTTTGTCTCCTTGGCGGTCGATGTATTGAAGAATATGGAAACCGAATTCCGTTTCCACGATTTTAGATACCCTGCCGGGTTTCAAGCTGAAGGCAGCTTCGGCAAATGCCGGGGCCAGCGCGCTCTTGGTTTGGTAACCTAATTCACCACCTTTGGCGGCAGATCCGGGGTCTTCCGAGTACAATACAGCTAACGTGTTGAACGTTTGTTTACCGGCAAGAATCTCTTCACGGAAATCTCTCAACCGGTTACGGATACGTTCCTTCTCGGTGTCGCTGATTCTTGGTTTGATAACGATCTGTTGAATCTCGTATTTATCGGGTACTTCCGGAAGACTGTCCTTGTTGAATTTCCGGTAGAAATACCTGACTTCCGAGGGGGTCACCCGAACGTTTTCCACGATTTTAGACTGCATCCTTTGCGTGATCATCTGCTCCCGAAGCGGGTTACGCATTTCGTTCTTGATGTCCTCGTATGATTTTCCGAAGTAGGTTTCCAGACGTTCCCGGGAACCGATATGTTGCACGTATTGCTCCAATTGTGAATTCAACGCGTTTTCCACTTCCGTGTCGGTTACCTCGATACTATCTATCTTAGCTTGAGCCACTAATAGTTTCTGAACCAATAAATTTTCTAATATTCTGGTACGAGAGTCGGTGGAAGAATTTACTAATCCTTGGGATTGTTCATGTAAAAATTGGTTCTCGATATCCGATTTCAACACGATTTCTTCACCCACGACAGCGATAATCTTGTCGATCACGTTTTTTTGTGCCGAGGCGTAACTAGCTAAAAATAACAGTACAAGCAGTGATAAATATCTCATAATTTATGAATAAGGTTATACTCAATAAAAACGCTCTAAACTAATACTTTTTCTTCAAATCCGCGAATAATCCGTTCGTTTTCGCATTTTTATTTTCATTTTTCTAATCCTGTTAATATATTTTGACGTAATCTTTCCGAAGACCTTCCGTGTTGATGTCTTTTTCCAGATTCTCTTCGAAGGAGATTTTACGTTTGTTCAGCAACAATATCTCAATCTCTTTTTTCACGTAACCGAGAGGTGCCGTTTCATGAGCTTGGCGTAGCTCGTTGATCTTGAGAAAATAGTGATTCTCGTCGTCCTCGATTTCGATGGACTCCTTGTTTTTATATTTACTTTCCCATTCTGCCGACGTGATGGGCAGGAGGTTCAGCAGGTTACGCAGTTCGATCCATTGGTCGTTGAAGTTATCGAATTTCTTGGCTGACGTGATGCAATACTCTTCCAACGCTTCCTGGTCTTTGGCTTCCTTGGAACGGAACCATTTACGAGCATTTTCAATGTTCGGGGCGGATTTGGGAATCACCACGAACAAGGCTCTCACGACCGGGGTGTTCAGCACGAAGTTGAATTTGTTCGCGTCGTAGTATTGCGAGATTTCACGTTCGCTTACTTCCCGGCTGAGTTTCTGGGAAATCAGTTTCTCCTTGTATTTATGGATCAAGATAGAAGAGGAATAGTCTTCCACTTGTTTCCGAATGTTTTTTTCCTCGTCGCTCAGGTTCTGGGTCGCTTTGTGCAACAGTAATTCTTTGGTAATCCAGTTCCGCACGTAGCTTTGTGCCATGATGAGACTATCCTTCGAGGGGGTTCCCTGGGGAATAAAGCCGGAAACTTCCGATTTCAGCAAGTATTTGTCGAAAACCTTTGCCACGGGTTGCTCGTTTTTCGCGAACTTATCGTTACAAGCCCACAGGAAGGGGATAAAAATCAGTATATGTTGTAGTTTCATGATTTTACGCAATTAATATTCGGGCGAAAATAATAAAAAGCGATTTAAATATACGAGTTTGTGAGAGTTTTTTCGTCTATTTTGTATTTTTGCGAGTAGAATTCGAAGAATGACCCGTGATATAAAAGAGATATTAAAGACTTACTGGGGATACGATGATTTCCGATCCTTGCAGGAAGAGATTATCCGTTCCGTGCTGGACGGGAAGGACACGCTTGCCCTTATGCCCACGGGAGGGGGAAAGTCGCTCACGTACCAAGTGTCCGGGTTAGCGATGGAGGGCGTCTGTCTGGTGGTGACCCCGTTGATTGCTTTGATGAAGGATCAAGTGGAGGATTTAAAGAACAGGCAGATTCCGGCCGAGGCGATCTACACGGGGATGAGGCGTGACCGGGTGGAGTCGATCATTAATAAATGTATATATGATACGGTTAAGTTCTTGTACGTGTCGCCCGAGCGATTGTACTCGGAACGGTTCCGGGAAAAATTGAGGTTGATGAACGTGTGTCTGATTACCGTGGACGAAGCTCATTGTATCTCGCAATGGGGGTATGATTTTCGTCCCCCGTACCTGCGAATAGCGGAGGTGCGCGAATTCTTTCCCGGGGTGGCTACCCTTGCACTCACGGCCACGGCTACCCCGGAGGTCGTGGAGGATATTCAGAAACAGCTGCACTTTTCGACCCCGAACGTTCTCTCTAAAAGTTTCCGGCGGGAAAATATTTCCTACGTGATCCGGGACACGGAGGCCAAGCCGTTGGAATTATTCAATATTTTGTCCAAGGTGCAGGGGGGAGCGATCGTGTACGTGCGTACCCGGTTGAAGGCTTCTTCGATTGCCGCTTTCCTGAACAAGTCGGGGATCAAGTCTGACTTTTATCATGCCGGGTTATCTTCCGCACAGCGGGCACGTCGGCAGGAGGCGTGGAAAAGCGGGATGGTTCCCGTGGTGGTGGCGACGAACGCTTTCGGGATGGGGATTGATAAGGCGGATGTGCGGGTGGTGGTGCATTATGACGTGCCGGACAGTCCGGAGGCCTATTTCCAAGAGGCGGGACGTGCCGGACGGGATGGAAAAAGGGCATACGCCGTGTTACTTTCCAGCCGGGCAGCTTTGGGTGGTTTACAAAAACGGATTGATGATGCTTTTCCCCCGAAAGATTATATATTGAGGGTGTACGAGGCCTTGGCGAACTATTATCAGTTAGGTGAGGGCGAGGGACAGGGACGGGCGTTCGAGTTCAATTTGAAACTGTTTGCCCGTAATTTTAAACTCAACGAGGCGAGGGTGATGTCTGCCATCAGTATTCTGGAGGTTGCGGGGTTCTTGGGGTACACGACGGATATAAATTCCCGTTCCCGGGTGATGTTCACCGTGTTACGGGATCGGTTGTACGAGTTCGAGACGGGTGATCCCTTGTTGGAAAGACTTATGGTTCTCCTGATGAGAAATTATGCCGGAATTTTCGTGCAGGATGCTTACGTGGACGAAGGTTTCTTGGCTGATCAGCTCGACGTGACACGCAAGGTGTTGTATGATGCTTTTATTTCTTTGGCAAAACGTAAGATTATTCGCTACGTGCCGGGGGACGTGAAACCTTACATCGTGTATTACCAACCCCGGTTGCCATTGTCCTATATCACGATCGGGAGGGAGGCTTACGAGAACCGGAAGGAGTTGTTTGTCACGAAGATCGGGGCCATGGCCCGTTATATCCGGGATGACGAAACGTGTCGCCAGCTTTTGCTTATGGAGTATTTCGGGCAGAAGGAAGAGAAGCCTTGCGGGATATGTGATGTCTGTATCGGGAAGAAGAAACGGTTGCATCGGGAAGAGCGGAAAAGTCTGGAGGAACAGATTTTGCAGGTGCTTGCCAAACAGAATACGAATATCCGGGAGTTGGTGCGTCAATTGGGTGAGGACGAAGAAGTCGTGATCGGGCAAGTCCGGAAATTGTTGGATGAAGGGAAAATTCAATATGTTTCGACCTTGGAACTGGGGATAACGAGGACGTCCTAAATGTTAATTTAGTATAATTGCATTACACTCTTTCCCTTGTCCCGTCGGTGTTTCACTGGTAAGTATTCGATAAGTTACCGATAAGTCTTCGATAAGTTGCCGATACGGGCAGTCAATTTTTCGTTACTTTTTTCTTGAAAAATGAATGAGGTATTAGTGAGACATAGGTGCGAGTCACTGTTGAGCGTTAGGAGGCTCACTAGGGATTTGTTTACAAGTTATTAAAAAAGATTCAAATTTGTCGGTACCTTTTTCTTCGTGAAGTGTTATAAGGTAAAATAGCACGAAATGAAAAAGGAAACAGAGTATATTATCCAGTTGATCGTGAAAAGACTTCAAGGAGGCTTGTCTCCCGAAGAGGAAACTTTCTTCGCGGCTTGGAAATCACGTTCCAAGGCCAACGAGGAGTTGTATGAACGATTGGAAAATGAATACGAGGAACACACGGAATATCCTTTATACGAGCATTTTAATGCTCGTCGGTCGTGGCCGTCTGTCATGAAAGACATTCGGAAGAGACATTCCATTCGACGCTTGTATCGTGGTGTTGCCGCGACTGCCATCGTGTTATTGAGTGTATCTTCTTATCTGATGTTTTCGACGGGTGGGGAGGAAGTACTGCCCGTGGCCCGGGTGGAGTCGGGCAACCATTTTTCTTTTGGGAAGCGTGCCTCGCTGATTCTGCCGGGAGGGGATACTTTGCTGATTGCCCCGGGGGTGGCGGACACGCTTGACGAGCAATTACCTTTCGTGAGTAATAATGGTGAAACCTTGATCTATCATACTCCCCGGACGGCGGATTCTTTGGTGTATAATACGCTGAAAATACCTCGTGGCGGGGCTTATTCCTTGCAGTTGTCAGATGGTACGAAGGTAATGCTGAATTCCGATTCCCGGTTAAAGTTCCCGCAATCTTTTTCGGGTGATACCCGGGAGGTGTATCTGGAAGGAGAAGGATTTTTCCAAGTGGCAAAGGATGCCGCAAAACCCTTTATCGTGCATTGTGAGAAGTATGCCGTGCGTGTGTTAGGTACTACGTTTAATATTTCTGCTTACCAGAACGATGAAGTTTCGATGACGACGTTAGTCGAGGGACGGGTGAATATTGAGTGCGGGAATACGGTTGTTGCGTTGACTCCCGGACTGATGGCTGCCGTGGCCGATTCGAAAGTGACGACCCGGGAAGTGAACGTGGAGTCCTATATTTCTTGGACGAGAGACCAGTTCAGTTTCAGCGAGGAACGTCTGGAGGATTTGTTAAAAAAGATTTCCCGCTGGTATGACGTGGAGTTCGTGTTTGATGATGAGGAGATCAAGGATTATAAATTTTCCGGGTTTATGCCTAGGTACGAGAGTATAACGAATTTGTTCGAGATATTGGAACAATCGGCGAATGTAAGTTTTGTTCGAAAAGAGGATAAAAAAGTGATAATTATAAAACATTAATTCAAGCATGGCCAGCTAAATTAATCATCGGAGTGTCGTATAATAAATTTTAAATGTATGAAAAATTGGAGTGTACTGGCTGCGGTAATGCTCGTGGTAGCGTTATGTCCTTATTCAGCTCAGGGAATTGACAGGAAAAAGAAAGAGGTTCAGCCTAAAACGACGAAGGTTGTGCTTGGTAAATATGACAAGTTGTTCAAGAACAAGGCACACGTGGTGGCGAAAGGCGGTTTTATGACCTTGCACAAGGTGGACGGCAAGTTGTTTTTTGAAATGCCTTTAAAGTACATGGGACGGGAATTTTTATTGGCCTCCACGGTAACTTCTGCGACAGATAATAGCATCTGCGTGGTAGGTTATAAGCCGAGAACTCCCCGGCATATAAAATTTACATTATTGGATAGTATGGTCTGTTTGAGGAATGTCAATTCGAAAATGACTTATGACAAGGGACAGGCCGGGCTAGAAGAAGCGATGGAGAAGAATTTCGGGGATCCTATTGTCGAGTCTTACCGGGTGCTGGCGTACACGCCGGATAGTTCTGCGGTGGTTTTTGACATGACGGATATGTTCACGAAGGATGAATCTTCTTTGTCTCCAATTATGCCGAACTCGGGTGGAATACTCAGTCATTCTGCCAGTTTGAATAAAGAGGGATCTATGTTGACCGAGATCAAGGCTTTTGAAGATAATGTAAGTATTAAATCCGTTTTGTCTTATCTGGTCACGACGAAAGCGATGGGTATGCTCACGGTAAAGAAGGATGATCCATTGACTACTCGTGTTACACGCACGTTGTTGCTTTTACCGGAAAACAAGATGCGTCCTCGGATCACGGATTCCCGGTTAGGTATATTTTTAGGGAATAAAGTGTACGTTTCCATGGAAGAGGACGGTATTCAGAAATATTCGGTGGCTAATCGCTGGCGGTTGGAACCTAAGGATATGGATGCGTGGAAACAGGGAAAGTTGGTGGAGCCGGTGAAACCAATCGTGTATTATTTGGATAACACGTTCCCGGAATCGTGGAAAGAACCCTTGAGGGAGGGAATTTTAAGATGGAACACCGCATTCGAGAAAATCGGGTTCAAGAACGTGGTTCAGGTGCGGGATTTTCCCTTGGATGATCCAGAGTTTGATCCCGATAATTTGAAATACTCTTGTGTTCGCTACATCCCGTCAACGACGGCCAACGCAATGGGACCCTCGTGGGTGGATCCGAGTACGGGGGAGATTATTAATGCCAGCGTGCTGATCTATAACGACGTAATCCGGTTGATTAACGGGTGGCGCTTCGTGCAGACGGCTCAGGTTGATCCCCGTGTCCGGGCAAAAAAGATGCCGGATGATGTGGTGAAAGAATCGCTGGCTTACGTGATCGCTCATGAAGTGGGCCACACGCTGGGATTGATGCATAATATGGCAGCTTCTGCCGCTTATCCCGTGGATTCCTTGCGCTCGGCAAGTTTCACGCAAACATACGGAACCACGCCTTCCATCATGGATTACGCCCGCTATAATTATGTCGCTCAGCCGGGGGATAAAGGGGTGAGATTGACACCACCGGATTTGGGGGTTTATGACGAGTTTGTCATAAAATGGTTATACACGCCACTACCTGAGGTAGAAGATGCTATGGCCGAGGTTCCTATCCTAGAAAAATGGTTGGATGAGAAGGCCGGGGATCCCAGGTACCGTTATGGACGGCAACAGGTTTATGCCCGGTTTGATCCTAGTGCGATAGAAGAGGATTTGGGGGATGATCCGGTGAAAGCGGGAGATTATGGGATTCAGAATCTGAAGTATATTATGAGTCATTTGAACGAGTGGTTGGGGGATGATCCTGACGGGCAACATCGTCAGGTCATGTACCAGACTATCGGTAATCAATACTATCGTTATCTGAAGAACGTGATGTATAACGTGGGAGGTATTTACCTGACGGAGGTGAAGGCCGGAACTCCGGGCAAACGTTTTGTTTCGGTTTCCCGGGAGGTACAAAAGAACTCGCTTAAATGGGTGATTCGGGAGTTGAAAACCCAGAATTGGCTGGCCGATAAGGAACTGACGGATAAGTTTGCCTTGGGCGTTTCACTGGCACCGACGGTACGGTATGCTGCCGCGAAGAATGTTGCCGAATTGTACAAGAACGTGGTTCTTTCCGCTCACGTGTCTCGTGATCCTTACACGGTGAAAGAGTTCTTTGACGATTTGTATCATGAAGTGTGGGCTTCTACCTTGAATAACCGGAAACTTTCCGAGAGCGAGAAGATGTTACAGCGGGTGATTGTTGAAGTTGCGTCAGAGGGGATGGAAGGAAAGAAGAAAGGTTTACCATTCTTGACAGACGAGGCTCTTTATTTGCGTTCCGGTGATGCTTTTGCTCCTTCTGTTGACGAAATCAACGCTTACGGGCTGGATGAGACGGGGATGGTGAGTAGGTATCTGGACGAGTTCCGGGAGATAGAACAGGTGTACGGACGGGGTTTCGTGGCCGCTCATCTTGAAAATATCGGGAACGGGTACGGTTGGCAGCGAAAAGTGACTACCACTGCAATCGACGATTCCAAGGTGTACTTGCAGGACATGCTGGTTCGGGTGAAACAATTGTTGGAAGGTAAGTTATCCACCGCGGATAAGGACACGAAAGCTCATTATCGGGCATTGATTCTTCAAATTGAGAAGGCGCTTAAAGTCGAATAATATACCGGGAGGCGGGGAAAGTCCCCTGTCTCCCGAAAAGAATACCTATTAACAACTAATTATATGAACATGAAAACGAATCGAGTGTTAAACAGGGACAAATGCAGGGGATGGATCAGGTGGTCTCTCGTGATCGGCTGCATTTTGTTTAGTTCTATGAGAATCTACGCTTCGGACGTTCGCTTGGTGAATGATTCGATCAAGCTGGATTTGAAGTTTGAGAAATCGACCATGTTGGAGGTACTCAATACGTTGAAAAAGAAGACGGCTTTGAATTTCGTGTATAATCACGAGGAAATAAAAGGGATTCCACTTATCACGAAAGAGTTCCGGCAGGCGACGGTACACCAGATTTTGGATTATTGTTTACGCAACACGGGGTATGTTTTTTCCGTGGTGAATGACGTGGTGGTGATCAAAAAGAAAGAGGTAAAGAGAGGTCAGCAAAAGGTTACGATTACCGGGACCGTGTTCGACGAGAAGAATGAACCTCTTCCGGGAGCAACCGTGATGCTGAAAGGCACGACGATTGGCGTGGCCTCTGACGTGAACGGGGAGTTCAAACTGGAGCTACCGGAAAGTGATGGGATGGTTCTCGTGGTCAATTTTATCGGTATGATTTCCCAGGAGATTCCGGTGACTCGTGACGTTAACTTGAAAATTGTTCTGAAGATGGCGGACACGGCTCTGGATGATGTTGTAGTCAATGGTTTTTACACGAAGAATAAAAACACGTTCACGGGTTCCGTGACCACCGTGAAGGGGGAAGAGCTGGTACAAGCATCCAGCACGAACCTGATCCAAGCGTTGAGTACTTTGGTGCCGGGGTTGAGAATCGTGGAAAATAATGCGCAGGGATCGAACCCTAACGCCGTGCCGGAGATTATTATCCGGGGAACCAATTCATTGATGACCAGTGATGAGGCGGGAATTAACACGCCCTTAATTATTCTGGATGGAATCGAAATCTCGCTTGAAGAACTCTACGATTTGGATTTGTTCGATATAGAGAGTGTGAACGTACTGAAAGATGCAGCCGCAACCGTTCTTTATGGTGAACGGGCTTCCAATGGCGTGATCGTGGTGGAACGGGCTCACGTGAAGGATGATAAAGTGCGGTTCAGTTATAATTTTGTTCCTGATTTCAGTTTCCCCGATTTGAGTTCCATGAACTTGTGTAATGCCTCTGAAAAGTTAGAATTGGAACGTCGGGCCGGGTTGTATAATTCGGCTAATGGTAACGCTGACAGAAATTATGCCTATAAGTTGGAAAACGTGCGCAAGGGGATTGACACGGATTGGATTTCAAAACCATTGAGAAACTCTTTCAGTCATTCTCATTCATTGCGGGTTGCCGGTCGGGGAGGTAATATGGATTACAAGGCATCTGCTTCTTTTAAAGATACTTACGGGGTCATGAAGGGGGACTACAGAAGGAATTACGGTCTTAATTTTTCATTGGCTTACCACATGACGAATAAATTGACGATCTCTTATCAGTTTGCTTTCGGGATGACGGATAGCAAGGATTCTCCTTACGGTCAGTTTTCAACCTACACCGAGTTGAATCCTTACGAGCCGGTGTATGACGAGGATGGCGAGTATATCCGGAATTACTATTTCAACAAGTTCGATCCCTCTCGCAACGAGAAAATAGAGAATCCGTTATACAATGCTACGCTTTCCAGTTTTTCGAAATCTAAGAGTAAATCGATCAAAAATAGTTTATCCCTGCGCTGGGATATCAGCAAGTCTTTTTTCGTGAACGGGCAATTCGATTTGAACCTGTCGGATTCGAAGAGTGATAAATATACCTCGCCGGAAAATTCGGCATATGAAAATTACACTTCTCCGGAAGAGCTTGCGCAGAAGGGGGAATACAGGCAAAGCTCTTCCGACGGGAATTCGTACACGGGAAAATTGGTTGCAAACTATTCTATCGCTTTGGATGAGCATGGTAGCGTGTTCGGTATTCATGCCGGGACAGAGATTTCAAGGGAGAAGACTACGAGTAGCCAGATCACTGCCGTGGGGTTCTTGAAGGACGAACTGGACGATTTGAGTTATGCGATGAAATACGATGACAAGGCTCCTAGCGGGAGCGAGAAATTATCAACAAGAGTCGGGTTCTTTGGTGATGTAGATCTTTCCTACCGGAACAGGTATTTTGTCAACGGAGTTTTCCGGACTTCCGGTTCCTCTAAATTTGGTAAGAATCAGCGTTTCGCTCCCTTCTGGTCTGTCGGTTTCGGGTGGAATGTTCACAACGAGGAGTTTTTGAAATGTGATTGGTTGAACACGCTACGTTTCCGGGTAAGCTACGGGTACACGGGTAATGCCGGTTTTTCTCCTTATCAGGCGATCACGACATATAAGTATAGCAATGATTATCGCTATTATGCGGGTGTCGGGGCTTTACCGATCACGATGGGAAACATGGATTTAAAGTGGCAGCGGACGTTGAAAATGAATTACGGGGTCACCGGTGGATTCCTGAATGACCGGTTGCGAGTGGAATTCGATTACTACGTGGAGAAGACGAAAGATATGTTGATCCCGATAGATGTACCCCTTTCCATGGGCGTGGATAACGTGAAGGTTAATCTGGGATCGGCTAAAAATGCCGGGTTGGATTTCTCTATTTCCGGGCAGATCATACAAAAGAAGGATTGGAGCTGGATGCTGACGGTGAATGGCGGGCATGTGTATGACAAGATCGAGAAGATCAGTAATGCCTTGCAGCGGACGAACTCGGAAACTACGTCTTCGGACGAATGGAACGCTCCCAAGATTCAATTCAAGGAGGGAGAGTCTCAATACGCGATTTATGCCATGCGTTCCGCGGGGATTGATCCGGCCACGGGTAAAGAGGTGTATATAAATAAAAACGGGGAATACACGTTTGATTACAGTTACGACGATCAGGTGGTTGTGGGGAATACAAACCCGACAATACAAGGAAGTATATTCACGTCGTTCCGGTATAAAGGGTTTTCTTTAAGCGTGTCGGCTGCTTACACGTTGGGAGGTGATATTTATAACACGACACTGGCGAAGAAGGTGGAGAATATAAACATCAAAGAGAATGTCGATCGACGGGCGTTCACGGAAAGATGGAAAGAGATCGGGGACGAGACCCGTTTCTTGGGCATCCCGGAAAGCGGATGGGCTACTTATCTTTCGGAACGTTTCGTGGAGCGTAAGAATGAGTTGTCGATTTCGAATATTAACCTGCAATACGAGTTTAATGTTGAAAAGCTGAAATTGTTCGGTCTGAAACGTCTGGTCGTGGGTATCGGAGCATCGGACATCGGGCGGCTTTCCACGGTTAAATTTGAAAGAGGTACTTCCTATCCCTATTGTCGGAGCTTTAATTTCATACTTAGACCTACCTTTTAATGAAACAATATAATCGTATGACTATGAAAAAGATAATATATATGCTACTGATCGCCTCGTGTGGGTGGAGTTGCGATAGCTTTCTGGATGTAAATCCCAAGGCGGAGGTGATTGACGAGGATATGTTCAGCACGGCTTCGGGCGTGGAGGATGCCCTGTATGGTGTGTATTCGGCCTTGTCCAATAGTTATTTGTATGGTAATTATATGTCGGTGTATTACCCGGAACTGTTCGCACAGAATTTCGTGGATGACGGTATCAAGGGAACGGAGATCGGGAAATTGAACATGGGCGATCTTATGATGGAATCGGATGTGATGAAGATGTGGAAACAAGCTTATACGGCGATCGGTTACGTGAACAATATTATTATAAACTTAGAGAATAAGGACGAGAAGGCGTTCAAACATTATAATATTTACCTTGGGGAGGCTTTAGGGCTTCGGGCTTATCTGCATTTTGACCTGCTACGATATTATGCCGTTCATGTTACCTCGAAAGATGAAACGGCCAAGGCACACGCCATTCCTTACGTCACGACTTACGAGTTTTACGTGACACCCTTTTCTTCGGTAACGGAGGTTTACGATAAGATTATTCAAGATCTGGAACGGGCAATTGGTCTTTTGGCAGACGACGAGAGTTTGATGGAGGCAGAAAGAACGGGACACGCTGCTGATTTCGTTTCAGCCCGGGAGACTCATTTCAATTTGTACGCAGCGGAGGCAGCTTTGGCCCGCGTGTATTGGATGAAGGGCGATTTGAAGAATGCCAAGATCTACGCTCAAAAGGTGATTGATTCTCATAAATTCCAGTTGGTGGATAAAACGGAGGTGGAGAGCATGGTACAGAGTAAGTTGTCTTTTAAAGAGACGATCTGGGGAATTTATACAAGGGATTTCGGGACCTCGATGAAGAATTTATTTATTAGAAGTACGGGAATAGATTTGGCCTCGGATTGGGAGGACTTGTACCTAGATAATCAGGGAGCGGAAGAGGGCGTGGATTACAGGAGATTCTGGTTTGACGTGGACCCGGATAAAGATGCCACGACTTGCCTCAAGCTGATTAACTACGAGTTTTTGGCTGACCCGAATAAATACGATGAACCCGTTATTCTGGGAGTGAACATGATTCGTATCCCGGAGATGTACTATATCATGGCGGAAGCTTTGCTGGAAGAGAATATCGACTTGGCCACGGATTACATGGATGTTGTTGTGGAGGCCCGGGGAATGGTCGGGTTTAAAGACCGGATTCCGGCTCGACAATTGACGCTTGATGATATTATGAAGGAACGCCGTAAGGAATATTACGGGGAAGGCCAAGAGTGGTTTTGCATGAAACGGCAGAACCGGGATGTATATTCAATCATAGGGGCGGTAACCCTGCCGGGAAGTGACAAGATCTATTGTTTGCCTGTTCCCGAAGAGGAAATGAATGCCCGTTAACATTAAAAACGAAAGACATGAAAAGGATAACATTAATTAGTTTTGCTATTGGATTAGCGTTGAGTGCGCTTTCCTGTTCGGATGATGACCTGATGTATAACGTGCATCAGAAAAGGTCTGTCTATTTTGACCGGGAAAGTAAAACAGATACTATTTTTTTCTCTTTTGTTTCGGTTGAAGGGGATGACTACGATTACCGTATCCCGATCCGGGTGATCGGTAAACCCGTAAACGAGGTGCAGCACCCGGTGGTTATGGTCGTTGCCGATTCTTCAACAGCCCGGGAGAACATGCATTACGTGATGGGAGAGGTGGTGATTCCCGCCGATAGCGTTCGAGGTGTCCTGAACATCCGGTTAAACAAGACGGGTGACATGAAGGAACGTTCGTATTACCTCTATTTGAGATTTGCAGAGGATGAGTATTTTAAACCGATTGCCGATGATAATTATATTTTGTCGATAGCTGACGGGGAGTACTCCCGGCCGGATTGGTGGAAAGATGCTGATTTGGGAACGTTCTCTTCCGATTTGTTTAAGCGGATGTTGGAAAAATACTGGGAACTGGAGGAACTTCGTCCGGTGGAATATGCTTATTTCGAAGAGAATTACGGGCGGTTGCTTGAGAATGCCCCGGCATGGTTCTGGTCTAGAAATTATCCGGGTATCTGGGTGAAATACGTGTTGAAACCGGTGTATGAGTATTATCAGGAACATCCGACCGAAGGGGTGAATATGCCGAATCCTGATAAATTTATTTGATGTAATCTCCTGTATAGTGATCTAAATAAAAATTGAAGAGCGATGAAAAAGATATATTACATAGTTTTCGCCATTCTGGTAAGTGGTTTACTAGATGCTTGTATTCATGACGATACGAGCTTGGCGGACCCGGACTTCTCCCGGCTTTCAATCATTTCTCAATACGACACGTTGAGCGTGAATCTAAGCGAGGAGTTTGTTTACAAAGTGGATGTTGTGCAAAGCGGGGAGGATAGACCGTTGACTTACGAGTGGGGGTATGCGACCTATAATACCAAGAATGAGAGTGATTATCCGGCAAAGGATTCTTTAAAAATTATATCTAACGAGGCCGAGTTACGTTATACTTTCAGGAAATTAGGTACTTATTATTTGCGATTGAAGGTGGATAATGGGGAGGCGATCTCGTTTAAAGGTTTTATGTTGAACGTGACGACACCTTATGATGAAGGAATCACGGTATTGAGTCAGGATGATGCGGGGAATCCTCGGATTTCGTTTATGAAAACTTTGACCCGGCAGGAAATAGAATCCGGGGTGAAGAAGGAATTTGTTACGGATGTTCTGACAAAGGAGAACCCGGACTACACGATTAAAAATTGCACGGATCTGGCACAGTTCGGTCCCTATCTGCTGTTGGCCTCTCGGGAGGATGGATTGATCTATAAATTGAATGCCAAGACTTTCGGAGTTATGTATAAGAACAGGGTAAGGGATATTATTCCGGATTTCACTTGTAAGGAGTTGATGGGAAGTGGGGCAACGAATTGGATGTTATCAGAAAATGGAAGTGCATATCGTTACGAGCTTACCTTTGATGAAGTGTTGGTGATTGATAATGCTGTTGGGTATGGTTATGATGCTTGTTTCTTTGGATATAGTTCTTCCTATCAATATTTCATTGATTACGATAAATCTATTATCTATTCTCCGACGGGAAATAAAGCAACCTCTTCTTCCAACTATTTCGAGGATTATAATATCATCGGAATGGTGCCTTGGACGATCACGAAACTTTACACGATAGCTGTTTTGAAGGAAGATCCGTCACAAGGTCGAGTATTTCAGACAAGTGGTTCTTTATCCAAGTTAACGGAGTTGATTAAGTTTGATGGAACGGATTTGAAGTTGGATAAGAATTCAACGATCATGTTTAGTAAAACTTACAAGAATGCTTACTATGATTACGGGAATAATATTTATCGTTGGAATTGTACCGGGCAATTCCCGAAGACCCCGTTTATCACATTCCCCGATACAAAGGAGATTACGGCTGTGGCTATGGATCCGGATAAAACGCTGATTTATGTTTGCTACGTGGATAGCGAGAGAAGTGGTTTGAAGGGTGGAATTGACATTTATGATGCGAATGACGGTAAATTGATCGAGTCTTACGGGGGAATTGCCGATCGGCCGTTGAGAGTATTTTACAAGACGAAATGATGTAGGCCAAAAATTTATAAGGTCCATAGAGTAAGGCCGTTCGAAAAGTTGTTTTTCTAACTCCCTCCCCCCCTTCGGGGTACTCCCTCTATAAACAGAGGGAGAGCTGAGTTACTTGCTATCTTTAGGGCAATTCACCAGCTCCTCCTCTGTTTATAGAGGAGGTGGGCGAAGGCCGGATGAGTTAATTTTGTAACAGATAGGACTTTTCGAGCAGCTTTTTCTTTTGTGTGATGAATTATTATCTTTTTTGAGATGGAAAGAACAAATTAACATGTTCTATTTTGTTGTTTCTACTATTTTCGGTACATTTGAAAAGAATATCTTTAAGGTGTGGAATATGATGTTTTTTTATAAATCTGATGGTGATGTTGGTAGAGTCTTCCGTATATGAGCGTTTTGTGAAAGGGGATGAGAAAGCCTTGGAATTGTTGTATGATCAATATTTTGCAACATTGGGAGTTTACGCAGGACGTTTCTTGCGGGAAGAGAATGTTTGCGTGGACATCGTGCATGAGAGTTTTATCAAGACGTGGGAGAAAAGGAAACAGTTTACCTCGTTCCAGATGATTATCAGTTTTTTGTATGCTTGCGTGAGAAATGCTTGTCTGAACGAGTTGCGGCATCTGGACATAAAGAATAAAGTTCTGTTGCAACAGGTATCCAGTCTCGATATTGAAGGGGAAATCATAGAACATGAGGTGAAACGGATTATTTGGACTGAAATTGCCCGATTGGCGGGTGATTATAAAGAGATCATGGCGATGAGTTTGGAAGGGTATTCTACCAAGGAGATTTCGGAGGAGTTGAATCTTTCCGAACAGACGATTAAAAATAAAAAGGGAGAGGCGTTAAAACAACTTCGCAAAAATATGGGACCGTACCAGTGGTGTCTCCGGCTTTTCTTTTAAGGAATAGTTTGCTTGTAATATTCTATATCATTGATTTATAATTCATATATTTGTCTTATCTTCGGGACAAAAAGAGAATCTTCGTGTCGTTTTTGTTTGTGAAATTGAAACTTGGTATCTCTTTTTTCCCTAATCTTGCAACTCGCCAAAATCGATACTTGCTTGATTGAAATTTTTTATTTATTTTATTACTTTTGTTCCCCTTGTTTTGAAATAGTTGTAGAAAACAGGGATAGAAGGTAAATTATGCGATTGAACGTGAATGATAAAGTTGAGGGTTCGCGTCAGGTAGCAATGATGGTGTGATGATGTATTTTACGGGTTTATACCGCATGGTGCGATGAATGATGTTAGGTGCGAATGGATATGTTTAGACAATAAAGTGATAGAAACATATCTTGCACGTATGGTATTAAAAGATCAAATTAAATGAGAGTAGACTTGGTATTGAAGTTTGACGGCAACTTATGTGGTGTTGTGAAATGGATTCTGTTGTTCTGCTGTGTATGTTTTCCGGAAATCCCCGTGGCGGGTGAATCGCGTTCTGCCTTGATCGTGATCACGGGAGAGGTGAAGGATGCAGATGGCGAACCACTTCCGGGCGTGACGGTTGTCCTGAAAGGGACTTCTTTGGGATGTGCCACGGGTACGGACGGGAAGTTCCGATTGGAAATTCCGGAACAAAAGGAGATGGTGTTACTTTTCCGGTTTGTCGGGATGAAGAATCAAGAAGTCACGGTTACCAGTACCCGGCATATCCGGGTGATGATGGTGAAGGATATGAAAGAATTGGATGATGTGATCGTGACCGGGTATTACACGCAGGCGAAGAATGCTTTTACCGGGGAGATTACCCGGATCAAGGGAGAGGATTTGTTGCGGGTATCCCCGACGAACCTGTTACAGGCATTGGCAATCTTGACACCGGGATTGAGGATTGTAGAGAATAACGAGGCGGGGTCTGATCCGAACGTCGTGCCTGAGATTCTGATTCGTGGGGCGAGTTCAATCATGACAAAAGGACAGGAAGGGGTAAATGCCCCCTTGATTATGCTGGACGGGGTGGAGATTTCCGTGGAGGATTTGTATGATCTGGATATTTACGATATAGAACAGGTACTGGTGTTGAAGGATGCATCCGCGGCGGTACTTTACGGGGAGAAAGCGGCAAACGGGGTGATATTGGTGGAACGGGTGCGGGGAAAGTCGGATAAGCCGAGATTCAGTTATAATTTCACGCCGATGTTCAGTTTTCCCGATTTGACCTCTCTTCGCTTGTGTGATGCGGAGGAAAAGTTGGAACTGGAGCGTTTGGCGGGATTGTATGACCGGGTAGATGGTAGTCTTGACCCGGCTTATGATTATAAGCTGGAGAACATCCGCCGGGGTGTCAACACGGATTGGACGACGAAACCTTTGCGGAATGCTTTCACGCATAGTCATTCTGCCACGATGACCGGGCGGGGTGGTGGAATCGAGTACAAGGTAACGGGACGGTTGTCGAATACATACGGGGTGATGAAAGGTGATTATCGCCGGAATTACGGGGTGAATGTTTCTTTGTCGTACCGGTTTGCCCGGGATGTGGTGGCCACTTACCAGTTGGCTTATACCATGACCGAGGGAAAGAATACTCCTTACGGGAGTTTTGCGCAGTACACGAGGTTGAACCCGTACAACCCGGTATATGACGAGGACGGGGAGTATATACGGAATTATTATTTCGATCCGGTAAACCGGACAATGGAACGGCAAGTCAATCCACTGTATAATGCCACGCTGGCAAGCTTTTCGAAAAGTCAGAATAAAGCGGTCACGAATTATTTGTCGTTACGCTGGGATATGAACGAGACCTTGTTTATCACGGGAAACGTGAGTGTACGACAGGGGGACACGTGGAATAAGGTGTATGTTTCCCCGGAGGATGCGAGTTTCACCTTGCAGGAGATTCCTCAAAACAAGAAAGGGACTTACACGGCATATTCAACCGAGACGACGGATTGGGCGGGGAAGTTGGTACTTAATTATCGTTTACCGCTGAATGATGTCGGGACTACGGTTCTTTCCTTGAGTGCGGGTACGGACATCGGGAAGGACAAGTCTTCTTCGATGCAGGTGAAGGCGGAAGGGTTTATGAAGGATAAGATGACGGATATTAAATTTGCCTCGCAGTACGCGACTACGCGTCCCGTGGGTGGCGAGAAGGAATCGGCAGAGGTGGGGTTTTTTGTGAACGGTAGTCTTGATTTGCTGGGACGATATTTTGTCAATGCTTCCTACAAGACGGCAGGTTCATCGAAGTTTGGCAGTAAACATCGTTTTGCCCCGGTATGGTCGGCGGGAATCGGTTGGAATCTGCATAAAGAAGGATTCATGAATTTCGATTGGTTGAATATTTTACGTCTTCGGTTTAGCGTGGGTTCAACGGCTAACGTGACATTCACGCCTTATCAGGCTTTGACCACTTATCTTTATGATTCCGACTTAATTCATTATGGCGGGATGGGTGCGGTTCCGATCACGATGGGGAACCCCGATATGAAATGGCAGGTTACCCGAAAGTATAATTGGGGATTGACGGCTACTTTCTGGAAAGAACGGGTGAACGTGGAGGCCAGTTACTACGTGAACAAAACGAAGGATGCCTTGATGCCTTTGACCTTACCGTCTTCTGTCGGTGTTTCTTCAGTGTTGGTGAATATGGGGAAGTTACAGAATTCGGGCTATGAGTTTTCCATTTCTGCACAAGTGGTCAAGCGAAATAACCTGCTTTGGATGGTGATGGTAAACGGATCGCACGTGTTTGATAAGCTGACGAGTATCTCGGATGCGTTGAAGGCGGAGAACATGGCGGCTTATTATGGCGTGAAACCTCAGCCGATGTTCGTGGAAGGGGGATCTCAGTTCGGTATATATGCCATGCGTTCCGCGGGAATTGATCCGGCTTCCGGGCAGGAGGTGTATATCAAGAAGAACGGGAATTACACGTTTACTTATGATAAGAACGAGCGAGTGGAGGTTGGGAACACGAATCCCATGCTGGAGGGGAGTCTTTTCACGAGCTTGTCGTACCGGGGATTCACGTTGAATGTCACCACGGCGTACAAGTTTGGCGGTGATATTTACAACACGACTTTGGCGAATAAAGTGGAGTATATTGATCCCTACGGGAATGTGGATCGTCGGGCTTTTACCGAACGGTGGAAGAAACCGGGAGACTTGGTGCGTTTCTTGGGGATTCCGGAGAACGTGAGCGATGAAAATCGGTATTCCGAGCGTTTCGTGGAACGGGATAACACGTTCGCGATAACGAGTATCATGTTGAATTACGAGTTTAAACCCGGTTATTTGCGCAAGATCGGGGTTAAGAGACTGAATCTAGGCATAGGCGTTGCCGATATTGCCCGGTTCTCTTCCGTGAAACAGGAACGAGGTACGGAATATCCTTTTCAACGGAGTTTCCATATCACGTTTAGACCGACATTTTGATAATTACTAAAGGCAGAAGATGATGATGAAAAGAATATTATTGGCATGTGTCTCTTTATTTTTCTTGGGATGTGGGAATTTCTTGGATATAAATCCCAAATCAGAGGTAGTGAATGATGATATGTTCAGTACGGCGGAAGGTGTGGAGGATGCATTGTATGGGGTGTATATGTCGATGGTGAAGGAGGATATGTATGGTGGGGATATGTCTGTGTTATTTCCTGAAATTTTGGCTCAAAATTTTTTAACAGATGAAGGATACTGGATATATTTATCTCGTTTAGACTATAGCGATGTATATGCAAGAGTTTCATGTAAAGATATGTGGATTCAGAGTTATTTAGTAATTAGTTATTTAAATAACATAATAGAGAATTTGGATCAAAAGGGCGTGAAAGACTTTAAGTATTATGATTTATATCGTGGAGAGGCTTTGGGATTACGAGCTGCAATTCATTTTGATTTGTTACGATTGTTTGCTGTACATATTAATTCTACGAACGAGAATGCGAAAGCTGAGGCGATTCCTTATGTGACAAAATACACGTTTAAAGTGACTCCTTTTTCATCAGTGGAAGAGGTGTATGAGAAAGTTATTACAGATTTGAAAGAGGCTGAAATTTGTTTGGTTGAAGATGAAATTTTGATGCCGAAGATCCGTAAAGGTGGAGGAAAGGGATTTACGGGAGCCAGAGAATTGCATTTTAATTTGTATGCAGTGCAAGCAATGTTGGCTAGAGTATACTGGATGAAAGGGGATTTGACAAATGCTAAAAAGTATGCGGATAAAGTGATTCAATCAGAGAAGTTCCAATTTGTAGATCAAGAGGATTTATCGACATTTATGAAGAGACGAATTTCTCTATCTGAGACAATTTGGGGTTTATATACAACTGAGATTAGTTCGTTTTTATATGATATGCATATGGTGAAGACATTGATGACTCTTCCTAGCGATTGGAAGTTATTATATAAAAATACAGAAGGACCAGAACCGGGGGAAGATAAACGATTATCTGCTTGGTTTCTTTCTAAAGAAGATACAGGAAATTCGAAAGATATTTGTGCTAAAATTATGAATGAAGCGAATGATGCCTCTGAATATTCCGGAGGTGCATATTTCGGTTTTAGTATGATTCGTATTCCGGAAATGTATTATATTATGGCTGAGGCCTTATTGGAGGAAGGAGATAAAGAACATGCAAGAGATTATTTGGATGCCGTGGTGGCGGCGAGAGGTATGGTGAAATTTGCGGATCGAGATACGGGTAAAGATATTACTTTGGATGATATTATGAATGAACGGAGAAAAGAGTTATTTGGAGAAGGGCAATGGTGGTTTTGTTTAAAAAGGTTGAATCGGGATGTCTATGTTCATGCGTTAGGTGCAACTTTAAAAGGGAGTGATAGAATTTACACCTTGCCTCTACCCACGGAAGAACTTGATCCTCGTTAAATTACAAAATTAGAAAACGTATGACAACAAAGTATTTGATATATACAGGAATATTCCTTCTGTTAGGGGCTTGTTCAAATAAGGCTATCTATTACAATCCGGACCAGAAAAGAAGTATCTATTTTAATTGGGATCTTAGTAAATATGTTTCTAACGTGGCTCCCGATACAGTATTTTTCAGTTTCGCAATTTATGAAGAGAAAGAGGTGGAGTATCGTATTCCGGTGAAGAGTATGGGAATGTCTGTTGATGAGGATCAATATTTTGAGTTGGAAGTCGTGGAGGATTCAACCACGGCGGAATTCGGTAAACATTATGAGTTTGGTACTTTGATCATTCCTAAAAATGAAGTGGAAGGCGTGTTGTCCTTGAAGTTGAAACGGACGGAGGACCTGATGAATCATTCTGTTCTTCTTTATTTGAAGTTTCGGGAGAACGACTATTTCAGACCGATGGAAGGGGATCATTATTGCCTTTCCATTATGGATGGGAAACTAGCGCAGCCAACTTGGTGGGCCAGTTATTACCTAGGAGAATATAACAATAATAATGATAGATTATATTTGAAGATACTGGAAAACTTTTGGGCCTTGGAAGAGTTAAAACCCGTGTTTTATGCCGAAAAAGAGAAGGAGTACGGGAAGTTTTTGGAAAATGCCCCGACAGCCTTCTTTCAGATGCCGGGAAATATGATTTGGATAAAATACGTGTTGAAACCTGCTTACGAGTATTATAGTGATCCGGAAAACACGTACGAAGGGTTTGCTATGGTTGATCCGGATCGGTTTATTCGTTAAGCAAATAAAAGTTATTGGAGATGAAAATGAAATACAGTATCGGGATCTTGTGTTTTACCTTATTCGGGTTGGGAGCTTGTCTGGATGATCAGTCTTCGTTGGGAGATCGGGAGTTATCGGAAATCACGATTTCCGCACCTCATGACACGCTGACGGCTTATTTCGGTGAGGAATTTGTGGTAAGTGATTTGAGCGTGGAACAATCCGGGGAAGAGTTACCTCTCGCTTATGAATGGAGTTACGGAACGTTGAATACGGATGAAAATGGAATGGCCTCCTATCCGATTAAAGATTCGTTACATATCGTGTCGCACGATCCGGAATTGAGATATGCTTTTCGGGAATTGGGAACTTTCGGGTTACGATTGAGGGTTGATAACGGGGAAACGATCCGGTATAAATATTTTGTTTTACAGATAGATACCGAGTTTTCGGAGGGGATCACGGTGTTAAGTCGGGATGGGGATGGAAAAGGACGAATTTCTTTTATGAGAACACTAACAAAGGAGGAAATTAATACTGGGAAAGCACCTACGTTTCGGACGGATATAATGGAGCTGATAAACCCGCAAACGAAAATGGAAGATGTGACCGACATGGTGCAGGTAAATAATCGTTTATTGGTTTGTTCTGGTGAGGAGGGAAGGATTTATAATATGGATTCCCGGACTTTCGATGTTGAAGGAATGACCTCGTTTAAGGAACTATATCCGGGATGTGCTTTCGTGAAGTTTGCTGGGGTTTCTGCTAATAACAACATATATCTCGTCTCACGTGACAGACGGGGATACGTGTATGATTATGGTTTAGATGAATTAGTGCTGACAGAATATTTTAAAGATCTGGATGTTGATGCGGCTGTTTCGGTGGATAGACCCGTGTTTGTTAATTATGAAACGTCCGTGTTCTATTCTCTTTCGCTTGGAGGGGTAAATAGCTCTTTAAGCAAGTATGTCGATTTTAATATTTGGGGTATTTGTCCTGTTGGGAGTAGCGTGTATGTCATAGCTACCTATAAAGCGATGCCTTCCTATATCTATTTGTCCCAGACAACTTTTAGCTTAGGCAACCCGACCATTCTTCAATTCTATGATAGTCCGGTTTCACTGAAAGTTAACCGGAATTCATTGCTTACCGGGAGTAAATCATGTAGTTGTCTGTATTACACGTGCGAGGATGGTATATATTATTGGGATTTGAAGAATCGGTTGTCGACAACACCTGTTATTTCGATACCTGAGGGAATGGAGATCACCAGTTTGTCGATGAACACGGATGGGACTTTACTGTATGTTGGGTTGTATGAAAAAGATGAAACAGAAGCTCTGAAAGGGCATTTGTATATCTATGATGTAAAGACTTCTGTCTTGGTAAATCAATACCACAATATTGCAGATAAACCTATTGCGATTATTTATAAAGAACGGGTGTAGTAGAACAGGCAACATTAAAACTTGAAGAATAATTTGTAAGAATCTGATATGATATTAAATACAATTATTAACTTTGCTGACAGCGTGTAAACGCATTTTATTTAATAATCAAAAAAATAAAGGGGCATGAAAAGAGTTTTTTTCTTTATTCAAATTTTATTTTTGATAGCTTTGTTTTCCGGGGGTAACCGGAATATAGAGGCTGGTAACGTGAATATATCTTCGTTGCCTTCACAGGCTCGGGATCAGGCGTATTATTCACAATTGGAACAAACCGGTAATCGTTATACGAAAAGTCATGTTTGGTTGAAAAATGGAGATAATTACATTCAAGTAGGAATTTCGTATAATCTAGTTCGGGCTATAGGAGGGGCTATTAGTTGTGTAATTCCAGTCAAGGCGGTAGATGAAACTTTTGTAAAAGGTGAATTGTTAGCAGAAATAGAAGGTGCTAGTGGTTCTACAAAATTATATGCTCCATGTGCCGGAGTGGTGAAGGGAATTAATCCTATGATAGAATTTCCTTACGATATGCAATCTAATCAAGTTTGGGTATATAAATGTCACTTAAAAAGAGATCAGTTGGAGACTTTGATGAATGATCAAGAGTATATTGACTATAATAAATAGGATTTGCCTTCTTTTGTGTTAGAATTTGTCCATTTCCACTCTTCAGCTTACATCCTTTTCATATTTTGTCGTTATCCTTTTGTTATCTCTCCGTTCCTAGGAGCGAGTGGATAACGACGAATAACGAAGAGATAATGACACGTATGTAAGAGAAGGAGTAGAGATAGACTATTGTAAGTGATCAGAAAGATTTACAACCGATATTATTCCCAGAATATTGCACACGGCTGAGATATAGCTGACTTAAAGCCGAGATAAAGCCGAGTTGAGTCGTCTTTGTTAGTCCGGGTTTTCTTCATGTGTATTTTTTGACGGATGTTCACGTGCTTAAATGGGATAGAATGCCGCTTTTATATTTATACTCCTTGTTTGTTGCCAAAAAGAGATATGTGCAGCCGATCGCAGAAACGCCACCCGTTCCGGATGCAATGTTCCAGTGTTTTGGGAATCGAGAGGCTTAATTCTTCGGGAGTGGCTCCCATCGGCATCAATAGGATGTCTTCGTTTACCCATCCATCCAGTTGTTTTAAAAGTGCCTGTATTTCGAGTACGTCGTTTTCCCCGGAGTAAACGAATTTTAGTTGAAAGTCTTTTTTGTTTTTACGGGCATACGTGATAAATGATTGTATAGCCGGGATATTAATGCGGGTCTTGTTGTGGTGGTCCATATGAGGTGCAGGGGGAACAGAGCCGGATAATTTTGGGGAAAGACTAAAAAAGTCGATCATCTCGGCACATTCTTCTACATAAAGCGTGGCGTTGGTTTCGACGGTAATATGAAAATGGGACTCTTTTTTTAATTGTAGGCACAATGCCCGGACTTTATCCGCTTGCAAGAATGGTTCGCCACCTGTGATTACGATATGATCTATGTTTCCCCGGTTATGCCCTATAATTCGCACGATCTCTTCCACGGGCAGGGAGAACGAATTCTCTACTTTAAAGGCTGCGTATGCCGTGTCACATTCGCAAGTATTCCCGGCAAGTGTTTTCCACGTGCAATGGAGGTTACATCCGGCTAACCGAATAAACAGGGAAGGTACACCGTTTAATTTTCCCTCGCCCTGTATCGTTCCTGCAACGTGCAATCCCGAGGCGGGCAGTTCCTTTAGCAATTTACCGTCCTTGTCTTTCGTGATCGGGAAAATACCATCCTTTGCCAAATGTAACATACGTGAGTTTCTTAGTTTTTATCTTTTATCTTAATTCCTTCCCACCACTGATCATTTTTCCATTCTTCCCGGATTGCCTCGGAAAAACGGATGTCGTGAACATTGAAATTCACGAGTTTCAAGTCTTCCCGGAAAGCCTCGGCATACCCGGTTGCCGTTTCATGTACCCGAACGGAGGAGAGTTGTACGTTTCCTTCCCCGTTTTTATGCTCCGTGTTTTGCAGGATTTTGTCGATTAGGTAAAGGAATAACAATGCATATCCTTCAGCAGAAGGAGAGACGGGTATTTCAGCTACCCGGCGGTTGTATTTGTATACAAAAGTCTTCAACTCGTCGGATTCTTCCTGCCACAACGAGTAGGTATGGTCGAAACTATCCACGAGTTCCTTCACCTTATCCAGTAGCACGAAGTCCATCACCATGTATCCCCGGTCCAGCTTGTCGGACGTGATAAATACTTCCACGATATACGAATGTCCATGAATGTTCTCCCGGCAACGGTGTGAAGAACAATTCCGCACGATGTGTGCCCCCTCGAATTTGAATAACTTTCTAATTACCATTTATCAATTTTAAATTTTAAATCCTACTAATTTATTGATTTTAGATTTTAGATTTCCACCCACGAAGTCCACGCTTTTTCAATCGTAAATCGTAATTCATAAATCATAAATTAAATCGGTTTTTTCATTTTCAATTCTCCATTTTTCATTTTCAATTAGACAACGGGTCTTTTATTCCCGCCTCTTCAAATGCTTTGGCCCGGAGAAGGCAGCTATCGCAGGTACCGCAGGGTTTTTCGTCGCCGCGGTAACAAGTCCAAGTGAGGCTGTAATCAACTCCTAAACGATTCCCCAGACGCACCTCGTCGGCCTTGGTCATGTGCATGAAGGGAGCGTGAAGGGTGATTTTTTGTTTTTTCTCGGCACCGAGAACAGTTCCTAGGTTAATGGTTTGTTCCATGGAACGGATGAATTCTTCCCGACAATCCACGTACCCGGAGTAGTCAACCTCACTGACCCCGATAAAGATGTCGGTGATGTCGAGGGCGTCCGCGTAGGAGGCCGCCACGGAAAGAAATACCATGTTCCGGGCAGGAACGTACGTGTCCGGAATGGTGGTTCGATTTATATCCCCATCGTGAATGTCCATCTTCTCGTCCGTGAGGGAACAACCATCCCATTGATTCAGCATGATTTTCACGAATTTGTGTTCTTTCACTCCGGCGGCTTTTGCCACGGCTTTTGCCGCTTTTATCTCTTTATCATGTTTTTGCCCGTACTCGAAAGTGATGGCGTATAATTCATTAAATCCTTGCTCTTTGGCAACGTATAGGGCTGTCGTGGAATCCAGTCCCCCGGATAATAAAACAAGCGCTTTTTTCATGATGTTCTTTTCTCCTGTTATTTATAAATACAAAGGTAATATATTTCGGGTTACGATCAACAGAAAATGAAGAGGGGGATAAACAAGACTTTTTGTCAGTTTTTCGATAGTCGTGAATCTTGCCGTGCAGTATTATTCCCGTTCGTTTCGGTGTTCTTGTCATTATTTTTACTTATGTAAAACTTTTTTTATTTACTATTTTTTGTCGACAGTGTGTTCTATTTTTCACCTATTTATTTTATATTTGTCAGATACTAATATTTGAAAATCGAAGAGTGTTCATCTTTTTAATGACTAATTCATATTTGATATGTTTGGAAAGAAAAAGAATGAAGATGACACTGAAAAAGTAATGAAAGTCAGTGCTGACAACCTGACAATGATAACAATAGGGACGATAGTGAAAGGGATAATCACTATTGCTGGAGGATTACATCTGGAGGGAACGTTAGAGGGAGACATTATTTGTAAGGGAAAAGTTGTGATTGGTCCACAAGGAAAAGTCAAGGGAAATGTGAACTGTGATACTGCGGTGTTGTATGGTTTGTTGCAAGGAGATATTCGTGCGACGAATGAGCTGTACATGAAATCCGGGTGCATGGTGAAAGGTGATGTTTACACGCGTAAGCTGGAAATAGAGCCGAATGCCGGGTTCGATGGTGTTTGTAATACCACCGGGATGAATGCACCCGTGAAGGAAAAAAACACCAAAATGGAAAAGGTCTTGGTGGTAGAGGAGAAGTAGCCCTAGACTGTATTCTCTTAAAAATAGACTTTTAATTTTCTCATGGTTTGGATGTACGATTTTATGACAAGTGAATGGTCGGTTGTTGAAATGTTTGCATAAATAGCTAGTTGGCACGTGTTTGGTCACGTGTCAATTGGGGGTAAATTATAAAACACTTAAATTGAAATCTAAACAGATAGAAAATGAAACGAGAATTTTTAACACAGTTTATGGAGCGACTTATTGTCGAGTTGGAACGGGAGCAGCGGGATGGTACTGCTCATGTTTATCAGAGTACTTTGAAACGGTTGAAGAAATTTGCGAATGGACGTGAAGTTAGTTTTAAGCAATTGACCCCGGAGTGGTTGTCTCAATTCGAGCGGAAACTGTTGTCCGACCAGTTGAAGTGGAATTCTATTTCAACGTATATGCGGACGCTGAGATCTGTTTATAATCAAGCGGTTGAGCGAGGGATAGCCTCTTATATACCCCGTCTTTTCAGCCGGGTGCATACCGGGATCGATTGTCAGGTGAAAAGGGCGGTTTCCCCGGAGGTAATCTGTCGGTTGATGACAGATAAAAAGCCTTTGCCTGAACGGCTTTCTTTTACCCGGGATATGTTTGTCCTGCTGTTTTTGCTTCGAGGGATGCCTTTTGTTGACTTGGCATTCCTGCGTAAATGTGATTTACAGGGGAACGTGATTGTCTATCACCGGCACAAGACGAGACGAAAACTAACTGTTGTGGTTTGTCCGGAAGCGATGGCCATTATAGAGAAATACAAGGACATGTATCCTGATTCTCCTTATTTGCTCCCTATTATTCAAGATCCCAAGCAGGACGAGTACCGGCAGTATTCTCGGATGTTGCGCCTGCATAACTACCGGTTGCGGCAGGTGGGATATTTCTTGAAGATCAGAGAGCAATTGAGTACTTACGTGGCACGTCATACTTGGGCAACCACGGCGTTGCGACAAAATTATAATTCCAGCCTGATCTGTGACGCGATGGGGCATTCATCGGTAAAGGTGACCGAGACTTATTTCCAGCGTTACCGGGAAGATGAGGTAAACCAATTGAATAATGCACTTGTGGCCTTTGTTTTATCAAAGAAGGTGTTGTGTTGAGAATAATATAGGAATTATGTGATATCAAGAAGGTAAATGTCTGACAATTAGTCAGAAAAAAATCCGTTACTTTGTAGGTAACGGAATCTTTTAATGAGTGCAAATTTATATATATATTTTTATTATTTCAAATAATGCGACGATTATTTTTCAATAGATGGTAAAATAATTCAATTTTTTTTGCGTGATAGTTTTTTTGGAGACAAAAAAACTATTACCCAC